>Ga0156394_1103_pt2 | contig 17888 bp, 13 predicted proteins | sample RifOxyA3_FD_108038 | JGI IMG/M metagenome (GOLD analysis project Ga0156394, IMG submission 108038) | Lentisphaerae bacterium RIFOXYA12_FULL_48_11 | reverse complement strand
CCCAACCAATAAATAAACGGGGCACCAAGCAACAATCCTATGAAATTGGCTTCCATACGTATGGATGGACGTATACACGCCCACCTGTCGGCAAACTTTCCACCGACCAGCACGCCGACAAAGGCAAAAAGATGATGGTAAAACATTGATTGAAATCCGGCCTTCGCGAGGGAGAACTTAAAGTTTTCGTGCAGGAATGTTGGCGTCCAGGTAAGGTAACCGATATTTACATACACCATTGCGCCAAAAGCCGCGCTAAGCAGCCAGATTGACGGTCGCCGGCCGATATAGGCCAGCACCTCATTAAGAGGAATACGCTGCTTTTGCGACAATTCACCGGCTGACCGCGCCTGGGGTGTATTCTGTGCCCGCCAGATAACCGCCACAGCCCATATGATTCCGAAGAAACCAAAGGCAAAGAAAGCCCTACGCCAGCCATAATGTTGGCCGATGTATCCGGCAATCAGGCCGCCAACAGTTATACCAATGTACAAAGCTGTTTGCAAAATCGCCAAAGCCGTTGCCCGCGTCTTGTCATGCAATTGCGCAAGCAAGGATGTTGCTGCCGGATAGAAAAACGCCTCGCCTCCACCGGTGGTGATGCTTCGAAAAATGACAAGCATGATCAGGCCTGTACTCAAACCTGACGCCAAAGTACCAATACTGAATATCAGCAGGCTCGACACGATGATCCATTTACGGGACAATACATCGCCGGCAAACCCGGCAATCGGAACCAGGACCCCATAAACAAGCGTGAAAATTGACCCCACCAATCCCAGTTGAACATCGTCCAGGCCGAGATCAACACGAATGAGTGGAATGAGAGAATTATATATCTGGCGGTCGCCCTGGTGCAGAAAGAATGCAATCCAGAGCAGAACCACCAGTTCCCACTTGTAAGAACGACGTTCAGGATTCATAAATGATATCCCTTAATAATCTCAGGTTCCGCCAACTATCGGATACCATTCCGGCCTGCGCGGATCCTGATGAAACCGGGCATAGTAGTCGCCCTTTTCCTCAAAGTACTTTTCATACTTCTTCATTTTCTCTTCATCAAGCTTCACACCCAAGCCCGGCCCGGTCGGCACCGCAATGGCTCCGTTAACATATTTCATCAAGCCGCCCTCGATAATGTCGTCCTTTAGATAGTGATAATGCGCATCGCCCGCCACATGCATTTCCGGAATGGTCGAAGCAGTATGAAGCATGGCGGCAAGCTCGATACCAAACTCCGCTCCGCTATGCATCGCAACGCCAAGATTGAAAGTGCGGCAAACAGCCACCAGATCCTTTACCCCGCGCGGACCCTCCCAGTAGTGCAAATCCGTCAGCACATAATCCACCGCGCCCATCCTGACTGCAGGACCCAGATCATCAAACTTATTGGGATACATATTGGTGGCGATGGGTATTCTTATTGCCTTGCGAACCGCGGCATTACCTTCAAGCCCCCATGCCGGGTCCTCGAAATACTCCATGTTTACCTCTTCCAGCCGCCGCCCGATACGTGTGGCCGTGGCTACCGACCAAGTACCATTTGGATCAATGCGCAAACCAAAATCAGGCCCGAGCCTTTCACGGCAAAGCTCAACGACCTTGGCCTCTTCATCCGGCTTCATCACTCCGGCCTTCAGCTTCATCGAATTCACACCCAGGGTTTCGTGCAACTCCTCGCACAAGTCAGCCATGTCACCCGCGTGTTTGTCATCGCCGCCTTGCGGTCTGTCATAGCGCCAGAACAGGTAAGCAATCATCTGGATGGAATCACGCACGCGACCGCCCAGCAGATCCGACATGGGCCGACCCAGCGCTTTACCCTGAATATCAAGACATGCCATCTCAATGGCGGCATATAGGCGCGCGTTGGACAGGTAATAAATACTGCGAAGTGTCTTGAGTTTGATAATTTCCAACTGGAAAGGGTCCAACCCAATGATTCGCGGTTTCAGTTTAAGAATGGCTCCACGCTGGTCACCGCCGCCCATCTCCCCAAGCCCAACCAACCCTTCATCGGTTATAACTTCGATAACGGTGCGCAATAAATACCCCGGATGTACCCCCGTGTTGTGGCGTAATTGTGAATTCATCGGAATTGCTACCGTTCTCGCTTTAAGATCTACAATTTTCATTTCGTCTCCTTCCTTCGTTTAATTTTGCTGTTTGCTTTGCCAGTAACAGACGCCATTCTTCTATCTGCTTTTTCAATCGCCCATGTTTCAAGCCTGTAAGAGTCAATGCAGCGTGTAATTTCCCCTCTGCATCATATAACGGAGCGGATATACCGAAAATGTCAGGTCGATATTTGCCAGAATCATAGACGGTACCACGGGTTCTAGCTTCCATTACCCGACGCCTGACATCATCAGGCGTTTGACTTTCCCAGCATACCGCAGGAGCTTCATCAATAATACGATCCAATTCCTTTCCTGTCAGATCCGCCATTAATACCGAACCGGATGCCCCGAGAGTAAGGTGGAAACGGGATCCCGGACGAACGGATAAACCCATGGGATCAAGGGAATCAACCCGCAAAAGAGTGACTGCCTCATCAGCATCACGTACCGACACCTTGCTGGTCACCCCTGTTGCATCCGTTAAATCTTTTAATGCATCAGCAATGCGCGCGCCCATCAAATCATGACTCTGCAGTTGGTGTAGAACAACGAAAAGACTGTCCCCAAGCTCGCACTTGCCATTTTCCAATACCCGCACCCACCCATTACGGGCAAATGTCTGTATGATGCGATAACAAGTAGCGGGAGCTATCTTTAGCGAGCGTGCCAGCGTGGCAGTAGTGTTTTCACGCGGATATGCCCCGACCGCACCAATCACTTGAATAGCCTTTTGCAGTACCGGAATTTGATTTACAGCCTTCATTTCAATAGAGAAAACTAAATATCAATACAGATAATAGTTAATTCAGAAAAACAGTCAACTGCTTTTTGAAGAAAAATCATGAATTTAAATACTTGAGAAATTGCCACCTTGCGCGGGAAATTGTTCAATTTCCCGAACAAACTCATCCATCATTCTCAACCCATTGCAGGCCATTTTGCAAAGACAAAGCCTAAACAGGACTACTCCTGCAGACAAACACTTACACCTTTCTTATTGGAAACCGCCACATCCAGCTTTCCGTCACCATTAATGTCAACGACCTGAAACTGTGTTCCAACACCAGAATTATCGTCAATAAGATGCGGCAGCCACTTGACTTCACCATTCCCAACACGCTGAAGTTCTATCCAATATAAGACCGCCGGTTTATTTGGATCGATATCTCCCTTCGGCCCGTGCGCCCAGAACCGCTTTCCGACGACAAGATCCATTACCTTGTCACGATTAATATCGGCGAGAATCAGCGCATGACTCTGGGAAAACAACTTTGCAAATATCTCGTGCTGTTTCCATTCCATCTTATCCCCGCTCTTGATCTGCTGGAACCACCAGATTCCCTCTTTGTGTGCAGAGCTGGTGATGACGTCCGGCAATCCGTCGGCATTGACATCATATACAAGAATGTTTGCGCAATCCGGACCGAAATCGACCAGATGGAAATTCCAAGGGCTGACCGTGCGGTCTACAGGCGCCTCCCACCAGCCTTCCTTGACCAGAATGTCATTACGTCCATCCCCATTCACATCGCCGACCCCAAGTCCGTGACTATATGTCTTCGTACCTGGCGCCTTGTTCGTGCTTACAACGTGTTTCTCCCACGCCTGTTCAGGGTCCTTCGGAATACTGAACCACGTAATACACCCGCTGTCAGGATAGACAAACACTGGCTTGCTGTTTCCAAGCAAATCCTCAAAAACCGGAGTTTCATTGCAGGCGTTTGTCGAAACAACGTGGCGCTTCCACGGCACGCCTTTCCCTCGCGGATTCTCCCACCACACTCCATCCTTGCTGGGAAAGCCTATTATAAGTGAGTCAGGCCATTCATCCCCGCGCACACTCATCGCAAAATTGGCAAAACACTGGCTGTACCCCTTGGCGCCGTCATAATTACCGGGCTTGGTTATTTCTTGCATTTTCCAGTCCGGCGCCTGATACCAGACTTCACCACACATGACATCCAGTTTCCCATCGCAATTCACATCTGCAACCGCCACTCCTTCGGACCTGAAAACCGTATCCAGAACGACCTTCTTGAACTTAACAGGCGTCGGCATGGATACCAATGCATTATCCCCCTCCATCGCACACAACCCTACGGGTACTGACAACAAGATAATCGCCGCCGATATCGATAAACAGTGCATCATTGTTCTTCTCCATTGTTTATTTCTCATTATAATTCACCATAAAGGTAATGTTACTTCGCGACTTCCGCTCTTTTCCATAGTTGACAAAATCAAAGTTCTGTCCGTTCCATTTTAAATACATAGGCATACTTGCCAGTAAAATTCCGTATCACGACAGCCGGCACTTCGAGAAAAACCTGCCCGCCTTCAATATGCCATGGTATATCCCCATCATAACCCAGAAGCTTGATTACAGAACCCTGTCGCGGCTGGAAAGAAACAAGCCTCATCTGTGCCGAAAGAGAGTCCTTCCCTTCCTCCGCAAGATAGATTGCGTAAACAAACGTTCCCTTTTTAGTCAGACAGACATTCTCCTGTTTGTAAGGTTCAATAGGACGTGTTCCGTAAATTGCCTCCCCATTCACTTTCAACCATGCGCCCATCGCTTTCATTCTTTCCAGGGCCTGAGGCGGCAACTGACCGTCCGGCTGGGGCCCTACATTTAACAGCAAATTACCTCCTTTTGATACCACATCCACCAGCAGGTGTATGAGTTCCCTCACCGACTTATACTGATCATTCGGCTTGTACGACCATTGTTTACCCATTGTAAGACAGGACTCCCACACATAATTGAGTGGCTTGGGTGGAACCTGTTGTTCGGGGGTTCTGTAGTTCTCATACTTCCCTCCGACAGTACGGTCAACAATCAGAAGATTCGGCTGGTAACTACGCGCCATCGCAGCCAGCTTATCCATTTGAATATCCTGTTTGGGCGGTCGAACCTGTCCCGCATCTAGCCACAGGATATCAATCCTGCCGTACCGACTGACAATCTCCTTGATCTGGCCGTGCACGAAAAACACGAACTGTGCCCATTTTTCAGGTTTTTTCAGAGTATCATAATTCGGATTACGCGTTTTAGCAGGCGCGTCCGGGCTCCAGTAATCCGGATGATGCCAGTCTGCCTTTGAGAAATAAGCTCCTATCCCGAACCCCTCCTTGCGGAAAGCATTGAAGAGAAGTTTGGCAACATCCGCCCGGCGGTCCTTACGGAAAGGACATTCGCGACCGGTAATTGAAAATTCCGTCAACTTGGTGTCATACATTGTAAATCCATCATGATGCTTGGTGGTAAAAACGAAATATTTCATTCCGGCATCTTTCGCGGCGGTAACCCAGGCATTGGGATCAAAATTTACCGGATTGAACGTCTTGTTCAGTTCCCAGTAATCACGCCTGAATTTATCGATATCCTTATTCCGTTCCGTCCAGGCCTTGAGGTCATCCGGTCTTGCCCACTTATCCTCCTCAACCAGCGGCCATGACTCAATACACCCCCACTGGCTGTACATACCGAAATGAGTAAAGAAGCCGAACTTCATATCCTGGAACCACTCCAGCCTCTCGGCTACTCTCTCATCCTCTGTTTTCAAAGGAGGCGAAACCTTACAACCGGCAATCAATACAAGAGTTACCGTAACAGTAAATCCCAAAACAATTACTATTCGCTCACACCATCTTCTACTCATCTTACACCTCCCATTTATTCCAATCTTATGGATTTCAACTCACCCGGATAGAAAGCAAACCTGACAGACCCGCCGTTGACGGATATCGGGATAGAAGTCGAGGCATTGGTTGCCTTGCTGTGTGGATGCAGCTTTAGAACGACATTCTCCTTCGGCTGAAGGCTCGTATTGACCACAGCCAGGTATGTCCCGTGTTTCAGCGTTCTGATCACCCTTACAACCACATCAGGATCCGCGCATGCAGTCCTGTCCAGCGTACTCGGCAGAGCCGGCAAGGCCAGAAACGCTGCGTTGAACGAACGTACATATTCAGGAAAACCGCGCGCATAACTGTTCCCCATCAGGTAACCCATGAAATTTGGATCGCCATTGGCAATGGCCCTGGCTTCTGCCAGCATGCAATATGGACCGGCACGTTCGACATCTGAAACAAAGTAACCGACAAGGTCATCCGTCTTGCCCGAATACATCTCGTTTTCATTAAGGGGATAATGCCTGACTGCAGCCAGACCGGCAGGTCCACGAAAAACATCGAATCCACCGGGAGAAGAAACCGTGTAAAGCCTGTTGAATGTGTATGAGAAAAGTATTCCATCGGTATCCCTGAAATTCTGCGGATCGGCAGGGGGACACGAATGCTGCCACTCCCAGCCACCCCAGGTATCATGCATTCTCAGCAAAGCTTTCAGATGCATATCACCCGAAACAACTTCACGGTAATCCACCGGCTTGACATATTTATATTTGGCCGTCGCAAGAATAGGTTCCCACATTGCCATGTCATCCGTCACAACAGATGTTTTCCAAGTCCAGCTGTCTTTCTTGCCGGCACCGGTGATGGCGGAAGGCAATCCTTCGCCCGGTTCACTTGTGTCAGCGGTGAAAAGGAGCACCGCATCCGGCGCGACATTCTTCCGTAGATGATCTTTCAGCGTTACCAGGAACTCCTTCCGCTTGCCAAACCACCACTTGTAATACTTTTCGCGCAGGTCTTTCCCATTCTTGAGATCCTCGCGTGTTGGTGGTGTTACCATGCCTGTTTCTGACGCAAATGTCTTGAGATCCAAATCGTTAAAACTGATCGGCATGGCGCTGGGTCTCGGACGAAACCATGCCCCCACAAACCGGACCTTATCCTTGTACTTGACTATCGTTGCATCGAGCAGTTTCTTGGCATCGGCAAAAAAATCCTTGTCAATGACATCGACATTCCTTTTCTCAGTCCAGCGGATATGAGTATACTCATTCTTGTTTCCGAGTGTCCGGCAACGTCCCTGGCTGCCCAGCCCGTTTTTCCCTGCACTGCCCGCGTACTCATAGTAAGGCAGAACGTCCATGTTATATTTTCCCAGCATCGTCAGAATATCAGACCAAAGCGACGGGACAGGCGCTTGCCAGTACCAGTCATTACCGCCTCCATCCGTGGAATCCCATCCCTGGTTATGCCCGAATTCAAGGAGATCCTTGCAGAACGTGTTGATGCCCAGGAACTGCATCTGTTTCACTTTGTACTCATACCAGTCAACGATATTTTTGACACCTCGTTTTGACTCGTCCTTCTCTTCCGGCTTGTGGCCCATCGCTATCACCCCGTCAGCCATCTCCTCCCGCCAGAAAATGTGCCGTCTTGGCAAACCATCCGGTGGATAGTTTATTTTCAAACCGCCCTTTACTGGATCCGCCATCTCGTAAAGCCGTATCTTTGAAACAGCTGCTCCTTCAGAAAGAGGATCATTGTGAGCTGGAAACTGGGCTATAATTACCCAGAACCCATCTTCCGGTTTAAGAGGCCTGTCACCAATACCGCGCGGCCGCTTGATATCAGGAAACCTGTCATGCAGGAAAAACATCGAGCTCCATTGCATCATCTTTCCTGAAAGCGGATAAGCAAGGGACTCAGGATTATGGTTTACGTACCTTGCCTGAACCGCATCACCAACAGCTTTTCCAGTAGCAACACCCCGTGCCGTTTCACAACCCCAGTTCAAGATGTGGAATCCCCTCGACTTGTCATCCGGAAACTCCACGTTCAGGACATAACAGCAGCCGGCTTTAAGGTTCTTACCCTGCCCGACGCGGAAAGCAAAATATTTGGCGTCGCCATCCTTATTGGGAAGAATCCGGCAGGATACCCCGAGGATTGTCTCCAATTGGCTGATCTTCTCCGGAAACTCGGCAAAAGGCACCTTCCCGACGCTGTCGGCACAGTTGACTTCATCTACCAGTTTGAGAGGGCCGAATACATTCTGAACCTGGGCAGAAACAAACAGAGGGAAGGTAAAAATCACCGCAATGGCAAACACAATTTTTATGAATGTATTCATCATAAAAATACGGAAAACAGCCGGAATTCAGACGCAGCTATCAGCACTATATCAGGCTTATGCCCAAGGTCTTTCACGCCCCTGTGCCTGCGCGACCGCATCTCTGGTTATCTGGCAATCTTCAGTAATATCGAAATCAAACATGCCGGCCAGGGCAAAATCCGCGCCATTTTTAAAAGCATAGGCGAATGCATCCTTAGGCGGAATTGCACCGGCAGCCATGATCTTGAAAGCTATCCACGGCTTTTTGACTGTCTTCATGAACGCCATGGTCTCATCAGGATTATTACACCAGTGCCCGGGAACCTCTGATGTTATTCCTTTCAGAGCATCACCTTTTGGCGCTGAAGAATAATTATGGTGATGAAACGTTTTGATATAGAAATCCACAGGCATCTTGCTTTTCTCGATTTCCTGGACAACCTTCAGGTCATGCCCGCCCATACCACACGGCACATTATGCATTTTAATTTCCTCAACCATCTTGCCGAGAATATCGAGCTGTCCGGAAGCAACATACTTGTCGCCATGACATCCCCATATATAAATGGCCTCTGCACCATCATCCGCCATCTTCTGAATGTCTTCCTTGTACTTGGCAACATTCTCTATATTGGAGGTCGTATAAAGAATCCACTGAATCTTCCCACCGTTCTTCCGGTGATCATTCAAGGTTTTGCATACTGCAGGAGTGATGTTTACAGAAAGGGTATTGATCCCGCTCGCTTCCGCCAGTTCGATTGTTTCTCGGACTTTTGCGTCGGAATTGTATGACTTGACCAGTTTACCAATATAACCCTGGCCACGCGAATGGTGGTAACGTGTCAGCAGGTTTCCGCCAAGAATCAGGCGGGTTATATTCAGGTTCCCTATTTTACCTGTCGGCAACAAAGGCGCCTTAGATGCTGCCGCAGGAGCCGTATCTGCTGCCATTACAACAGAACTGGCAGCCATCCCAACGCCAGCGGCTACCGCCGTTGTTACAAGACCTGAACTCTTTATGAAATCTCTACGGGTTAATTCTTCGTTCATTTTTATCTCCTGTTCTTTACCATATATCTCAGCTCTCAAGCATCCATATGCCTGAGAGCCAGAGCAACTGCAGTCACCCAGGCAACTATCTTCAGCTCTCCGCTGTCGAGAGCCGCCTCGATTTCATTGCGACTCAACTCCAGCATTTCCTGCTCTTCAATATCATCACAGGTCGGGTCTGCCACACGTTTGGCATTTCGCGCGAGGAAAAGACTCGCCATCGCCACGCCCCGACTCGGGTCCACACGGAAACTGCCAAGATGTACCCAGTCAGAAGCTTCATGACCGGTTTCTTCAAGCAACTCACGCTTGGCTGCCTGCATTGGATTTTCACCCTTGTCGATAAACCCGCCAACCAATGCCAGCGACAAACCGTCCAGCGCATACTTGGTCTGGCGGAAACACAGGAATTTACCCTGCTCTGTCACGGCAACCACATTTACAAAATCAGGTGTAATAACCCAAGGCCACTTTTCAATTATGCGTCCGTTCGGAAGCTGGACAGTACGATCCTCAACAGAAAGATACTTGCTGTGATCAAGAATTGTCTCACTGGAAAGCGTTTTCCAAGAATCAGATGACACGGGTTTCCTTTTCCTCAGGCCTACTACAGTTGCGATTGCAGCGCTTCCGAATTGTCTGATTTGTATTTAGCGCCACCGGGCACCAAGATCAAGCATGAAAATACCCGATTCCAGCTAAAGATAGCACGCTTATTTTCCTGGTCCTCCATGTCATTTGCCGCGGCTATGCTGTGACTTGTAATCCGTCGCAACTCCACCCTGGGAACAGACATCTTATTTCCGGATAATCACGATATCTTTCGGAGCATCTATGGTTGATTCGATCGTGCCGTCCGGCTTTTTCTCATGCCTTACCTTGATCACACCCTGTGGAACGGGATAAGTCCCCTCCACCCACTGCAGATCGCCGAGATGCGGAACAATGCGAACCACCTTGCAACCCGGTTTCAGGGGCTTGACCCCCAGCACATGTTCCGAAAGCCAGGCCGTCGGACCTGATGCCCAGCCATGACAAAGACTGTGCCGAAACCCCTTGTAACAGTGATCACCATAGTCACCGTGAATATCCTTCTTACCTTCCGGAACTATCTCATCAATTCTTCCCGCATTGATGGTCCAGTCCAGATTGAAGTCTTCCCAGAATGTTGTGGCCCCGACATCCAGCATTGCCCCCCAGTACTGGCGTATGACATCCAGACATCCCTGGTAATCACCAGATAGAGCCCTCGCCTGCAGCACATAATATCCATAGAAAGTAGACATACGTTTCGGGCCGTCCACCGCCATAATTTCAGAATTAAATTTCACAGGATTCCCAAGGCCAGCCAGCGACATAAGCGCCGCAGCCTGCTTGCTGTTCCCATGCTCTGGAATATGTTTCCGCAAGCGTTCTGCAGCTTCGTCACACTTCTTCATAGTCGCTTCATCGCCAAGGATCGAACACAGGTCACCCCCTGCCACCATTGTGAATATCATTAGTGACTGCAACCCGGCATGAACAGCTTCCTTATTCGAGGCGGACGGCCAATCCATGAACCTGAATCCTGTCAGTGTCTCCTTGTTCTCCTGGTCAATGTGCTTTATCAGCTGCTCAAGAAGGCCGACAAGGTAAGTCTGTTGTTTCTTGAGATACTCCACATCACCCTTCTGCATATACCAGCTGTGATGAATAAGAATCCACCACATGGAATACGAACTGATTCCGTTCATCCATTTCGGCAGGGGTGTTTCATCACGAACCAGGTCAAGGCTTGCCGGAATGATGTCATGGCACCCGAATACAGAGTAAATGGTCATGGTTTCAGGATGCATATCGCCGATCCAAACCAGCCGGTCGCGTTTTATTCCATCCCACAGATAATCCTGCATGTTCAGGTGAACGGTATAGGCACCAGTCTGCCAGATTCTATTCAGCCTCTCGTCATTACACTTGAATGACCCCTTGTACTCGATGTCACGAAAGAGGAATGTCGCTCGCACACTCTTAAGCTGAATCATGCTGTTATCATCAACCAAGTCGATCCGAACAAAACGAAAGCCGGTATTCCCGATCTCATGTGTACCCAGCCATGGGACAAGACACACCTGGTCACGAATGGCATGATCATTGACCGCATTCTTTGTGCCGATATCGCTCATGGCTTCACTTACCGATTCACCGAAACGGACACGAAGTTTAACGGGCTTATTGCCACCAGTCTTCCATGCCATTACCTGAATGCCACCATGAAGTTCCCTGCCGAAATCCAGGAGAATTGCCGCTGGGCCGGTTTTGTTATCAAGAATGCAGGGATTGGAAGCATCCAGAGTCGCCTGGCCGGATCGTCTCTGAAGAAGGACGTCCGCATTTTTCACTGTATCCGCGGAAGAGGTCCAGACAACTCTTGAAGGCATCACATACTGGCGTGTCCTGGGATCGGCCACAACCCGATCTTTAAAATCAAGTGCCTCGGCAGCACTTAAATGGAACGCCATCCCAAAAAACAAAACCACAAACATTCCAAATAATATATTACGACTTATTTTCATTACTACCCCTTCCCTGCAGACAATTTTTATTCCCCTCCACTGTCCAGATAGATGCCGATAATAATTATTTGTCTCTCGCAATGACACCAGAAAACACTTTTTTCTCACCCGCCATCTTTTCGTTACCACATCTGAGCATCCACTCGAAATGCACAACATATTTATAAATGAAAGTAACAATTCTCGACTCCTTGACTCTTAATAGTATAAAAGCAACAGCACGAACTTAAGCCACAAGGCCTCGGAGACAATAATGAAAACATTATCAGCAATTCTCACATCAATCATCATGGCGATCCCGGCATTCGCCGTCGGAGATACCGACAAGAACGGCGTCTACGACATAACTTATGCCAGTCCTGAAATCCCCCGCCTTTCCGGAACTTTTGTCCAACCCTGGATGGTCTCTGGATGGACTGACGCCGACTGGAAAATGGAACTCGACACCTGGCAGCAGCTGGGAATCAAATACGTCATTCTTGGTGATCTTGTTAATTATGTCTCCTCATACAAAAACGAGATTCATCTTTTCTGTAATGCAACCACCGCCAGGGACAAGGCCGGCAACGAAATCATCGATAACTTCAATCACAAAGTATACGACTTCATGACTGGCGACACCTCCAGCGTCATAAGCACACAGGATAATACGTCTGTGAACTGCAAATACAGGAGCACCGTCTCTTTCCAGGAGGACATACTCGGGAAGGTTCTTTCAAAATGCGCACCAAGAGGCTTGAAGGTTATCGTTGGCTTTGGCTGTGAGGCACAATGGTATCAATACGTCGCACCAAGGTATTCGGCAAATGCGGCCCTTGTCAAAACTGGCCAGGCAAAGACCGGCGAAAGGGTCCACAATCCACAGCAGGACGGAAATCTCAGGGACGGCAGTACATACTCAACCGGAAAATACTGCATCAACGATGCCCCTGCCGCAGGTACCGATCTGGAAGAAATCGCAAACAGTCTATGCAACGGCTTTGCAACTTTTGCAAAATTCCGGGCGGAGGTTTGCGCCAGGGTTATGCAGGACTGTGTGAACGTTTACAAGGCCAAGTACCCGGATACCCTTTACGGCTGGTATTGGGGTGAAGAATTGTACAACGATGTCCTGTGGAGAAACGACTCTGCAAGAGCAGTCTACGCAAAAGGAATGGCAAAGGTTTTCAATGCAACGATCAAGGCAATCGAAAATGTACGGCATCCGCCATCTATCACGGCTATGCAGGCAAAAATGCCCCTCTATTTTTCACCTCATGTGAATCCTAACGGACAAGGTCCTTACTCTGGATATGCTTGTGTCGACATAGAGAAGTGCACGGACTTCTGGCATAAGCTGGTTACCAATGCAGGTTTCAGAAACTTCGACGTGCTGATCCCGCAATCCAGTGTCGACTACGCATCCTGCTCGCTCGAGGGCCCCATATCACCAATAAACGCAGGCAACCCGTTCAGAGGGAGAACAGATGACATTTCCCTGGCAACCTGGACAAAAATATACAAGGACGGCATTGACCGCGCCGTTTCAATCGACAAAGCCGCACGTCTGATCCTCGGGATCAACATCGAGGGCTTCCAGGGAAATGATTATTCAGTCGCAGGTTCCCTTGATGGAAGCCGCGCGATGAGCAAGGACATCTCGACATTTGCACGCGGCCTGGAGATTCTCTCAAATACAGGCACTGGGAACTATTACAAGATTCCCCTAGCTGACAAAGATCAGATTTTCTGCTTCTCTTACACCTACCACCTTTCCCCCACCTCGGTAATAGGCGGTTACCACTCGAGCCTTATATATTTTCTCGAGATGGGTAAAGTTGAAAATAATCCGCCAACAGGTCCCACCAAAATCCGGACTGAGCTCACCAAGGACGGCCTGAAGCTCTCCTTTTCCGGACACAGGGATGACTTCGGGATAGGGAGAATAAACATATACAAGAATGGAAAGTGCATCGACTACCTCACAAACATTGCAATAACGCGCGGCAATGCTTACACCGGCTTAACAGCCCCGAACTGCTGGATTGACAAGAAATACGATTCCAACGAAAAAGAAAACACCTACCAGGTCGAAGTGATTGACGTCTCGGGGAACTATGGCAGCAAAGTCACGGCAAGCGTTAGAAACTCAAAAACAGACAACGGCATAACCCTGGATCCAAACTACGTGTACAAATATGATCCCGCAAGCCCATTTGCAAATGCCAAAAAAAAGTAATCTTGCTGACAAGCGCAAGGATCTGCAAAACGGAGAGACAACTGTATCAGTGAAGCTCCCCGCGGCAAGTCGCGGGGCATCTTGGCGAAGGCGAGTAAACACTGGCCGATAAAATATCTTCATTATCGCAGGCAGATTTCCTTGCATTTCCAATCGCTATAACGCCGGTAAACACAGCCATTGCAACTAATAACCACAAATCATGCCCTGAAAAACATTCTCGCTGTCGCTGTTAGCCAAAACAAACCTGACATTGGATGGCAATCCCGAACTCGGAATTGCAAATACATACCCCTTGTCAGTAAAACCCATCTTGACATTCGATGCAGTTTTCATTCTTATTTAACATTAACCGATCAACAAAAGGAAAAGCGGTAAAACTGGCTGTAGGTTTGCTAATGTAAAAGACAATTGCTTGCAAGCTGACCGCAGCCTAAGGAGGAAAAATGTACGTTTTTCGAAAAAAGCTGAAAAAGTTTGATATGGGTGGTGGAGTTATTCGTCAGTATCTGGGAGAGGGCAAGAAAGTCAATGCTCAGCACTGGGATATGGCCGACAAAAGTATTGTGAAATGGCACAAACACACACAGGAGCAGTTTGGCTATGTCATCAAGGGTGGTTTCAAGATGATCATCGGCAAAGAAAAGGCAATGCTCAAGGCTGGCGATGCTTATTTTATTCCTGCTAATGTCCTGCACGAGTTTGTGGCCGTTGGACAGACAGAGGCAATCGACCTGTTCAGCCCTGTAAAGCATGATTTCCCCTGGATGGAGAAAAAAGGTAAAGGGAAGAAGAAATAGTGAAGCTCCCCGCGGCAAGCCGCGGGGCATTTTGGCGAAGGCGAGTAATAAAGGGGATCAATCCGCTTATTACAGAATGTTCCGTTATCGCTACGGATTATACACATTACCTGTGGTTGCTAGGCACAGGCCTTAGTATTGTGCATTATTCGTGAGGAACAAGTACAATGAATAAGAAATTCCGTACTTTTATCACAATCCCTAAACGCGATCGACGGCTTCTTTACTTCAACGGGACCTTCTGAAAATCGGACTTATTGACCCAGTCGGCATCGATTTGCTCACCTTTAGTGTAGCGCTCGTAGAAGCCGCGTTTTTTCTCGTTAGCATGCGGATACTCATCAAAGAAATGCCCGTTACCTAGAACGCGCGGATCTTCCTGCTTGTTCAGTTCGTCAAAAAGCTGCTGTTTCATTTTCTGCTTGAGCTCCCGTAAATCAGCAATCCCAGCCAGGTTGTTCACACAGTCCGGGTCCTTCTTAAGGTCATAAAGCTCCTCTTGAGGCCGCATCCCGAAACACGCTTCCCAGTAATGTTTCCGTTGCGGATCCTCACGTGCATTCAGCACCTCCGTCTTGGTCGGACTGGCATCCGTATCAAGGTAACCCGTTTCCGGATTTACACACGGCCAGCGAGATGGCTCAAAATTGTGCAGATAGAGCATAGCGTCCTTCACCAGGCCGCGGACAGGATAACCCCAGTCGTTTGGACGCCCAACGTCGTTACGCTCCCTGCCAACAATCACGTGATCTCTTTCGGGAATCACCCGCCCGGATTTCTCCGATTTGAAAATCTCCACAAGACTTCGCCCTTGAGCGGGCGCCATACCTGTCTGCTCCCACTTGAAGCCGGCAGCCTCCACAAATGTGGGCGCATAATCAATAAAGCTTACATAGTCATCAACAGTGCGGCCTGGATTTTTCACGCCTTTCTTCCACATCACGGCCAAAGGGAGATGATTTGAATCCTGATAGGTATTTCCCTTGTCATGCGGGAATGGCATTCCGTTATCACCTGTAACCACCACCAGCGTGTTGTCGAGAAGTCCTTTTTTCTCAAGCAACTCGATCATGCGACCGAGATGTCTGTCGAAGTGCTCGACTTCAAAAGCATAGTCCAGTAGATCATTCCGAACAGTCTCATTGTCCGGCCAACAGCCAGGTACTCGCTCGATATCTGTGATCTTTTTCCCTCCTTTTGCCGCACCACTTCCATATTCATAACCACGATGCGGTTCAACACAACCATACCAGAAACACCACGGCTGATCCTTAGATGCTGCATTCAGAAAATCCTCAAAGTTTCCGGCATAATCATTCTTACTTATCCCCGTAGCAGAGGAAGTAGCGCTGCGTTTATTGAATGGCTGGCCTGCCATTTCGCGCAACGTTCCATCGGCATCTTTTGCAACCCCTGGCGCCCAGCCCTTAAGGGTCCTTCCAACAAAATAACCAAGCGAGGAAAGAGCTTCAGCATATGTCTTGAATTCCGACGGAAAATAGCACCAGTGATTGGCCGCAGCCTTCAACTGCCATGGATTACGGCCAGTCAGGATACTCGCTCTTGACGGGGCGCACTTTGCTGTCGGCGTGTAAGCGTGAGTGAACAGGATTCCCTCTGTCGCCACCCGGTCAAAGGCAGGGGTCTTAACCCACTTGCAACCATAGACACTCGCATGCCCGAACGACCAGTCGTCAGCCAGCGCAAAAAGTATATTGGGTTTCTTACCTGCCTGTTCCGCAGAACTCAGCCACTCCGGCAAAGCAAGGGCGGAAGCACCTGAGCAAACGCCAAGTATTTTCAAAAAATCACGTCTGTTCATTTCTTGTTTTTCCTTTTTTTCTTCACTTCCGTAACATTTTTCTGCACAGGAACAGGCTCCAAAAGATTGCATCCTGCAGCTTCAGCCTCCTTTTTGAACTTTCCCTCAAGCTTCTCCCGCAGTTCAGCATGGGCCGGATCGTTGATCAAGTTCTTCGTTTCGTAAGGGTCTTTCTCAAGATCGAACATCTCGCTCCATTCCTCATGGTTTGGATATTTGACCAGTTTTGCGCTTTCGGTACGCAGTGCACGAACACTTGGAACATTATATTCATTCTCTGCAAAGTACTCGTAATAATATTCCTTCCGCCAGTCAGCCGCCTTTCCTTCCAGTAATGATTTCCAGCTGCGGCCCTGCATTGTCTTCGGAACATCAACGCCCGCCAGATCAATGAACGTCGGGGCAAGATCGATATTTAAGACCATGCCATCAACAAGTTTTTCTTTCAAGCCCATCCTGGGATAGCGCAGAAGAAGTGGAATCCGGATACTCTCTTCGTATGCCGTACGTTTGTCACCCAGGCCATGTTCGCCAAGGTAATAACCATTGTCTCCCGCAAACACCACCACCGTATTCTCGGTAAGTGCCAGCTTGTCCAGTTCTCCGAGGATCTTACCAACATTGTCATCCATAGCCGCAACGCACCGAAAATAACCCAGGTTGGTAGCAATTTTAGTACCATCGGCTCTTTGCCGCACTGCAGACTGCTCCTTTTTATATATAGCCGGTGTCGCTAGATTCGGAACGGAACCGGCCATTGCACCCTCAAAAGTCTTTTCGTGCCGGGGTGGCGGCGAGAACGGACCATGCGTTGTCTTAAAGCCTACAACCAGAAGGAAAGGCCTTTCCTTGTTCTTGTCAAGAAACTGCAGGGCATAATCAGTCGAAATATCGTCAACCCAGCCTTTGGTTTCCGTACTCTGTCCATTGATCTCAAACGGACAGTCGAAATATTTTCCCTGTGCAATAAAACTCGCAGAGTAGTCGAAACCAGGCCTCTGTCCGCTCTGCTTGCTCATGTGCCATTTTCCTATATAACCGGTCGTATAACCTTTGGAACGCAGCACCGAGGCATGAGTGACATTATCCGCAGGAAACTCCGTATGGTTATTCCTCACGCCATTCCGGTATCCGTACTGACCCGTCAGGAAACTCGCCCGGCTCGGAGCGCAAAGGGAATTGACCACGAAAGCATTTCTGAAACGCACACCTTCTTCAGCAAGCTTGTCCAGGTTGGGCGTCTTGAACCAGGGAAATCGCGCTTTTTCTCCCTGTTCTCTCTGGACCACACCTAGCGCATCCCACCGCTGGTCATCAGTCAGAATAAATATAAAATTTGGCCGCGTCCCTTTTGCCTC
>Ga0156394_1054_pt2 | contig 17939 bp, 13 predicted proteins | sample RifOxyA3_FD_108038 | JGI IMG/M metagenome (GOLD analysis project Ga0156394, IMG submission 108038) | Lentisphaerae bacterium RIFOXYA12_FULL_48_11 | reverse complement strand
AAAAATCTTCACTGGTGAAATATTCAGGCTAAAGGAACTTTTAAGAAGTCAACCTGGTATGAATCTCCGACTGATCTTTATCCAGATCAGGGATTAGCTCGAACCTTGAACGCATCTGCCACAGACTGCAGCTCTATGGATCGCCGTGTTTCAGTATTTGATTCTTCATACTTGCCGGAATTCTTTAATGCCTCTCCTATCCTTCCATAGACCTGGGAGTAAAGCTCAGCCAGGGCTGACTCCTCATTATTCCTCGCAGGCCTTGCAAGCCCCATAGTTTTGACAACCTGCGGCTCATAGACTAGAGAGGCCCTCATAATTACTGCGGCCAGATCCCAGCGACCCGCCTGTATTGCTGCTACCGCGTTTGGAGAATAATATGCCAAATAGGCAGCCGAATAGTCAGCAGAGCGAATCAATGGCCGCGAAGGCGGAAGAGGTCTCATCGTCCAAAATGCCAGCAACGCAAATACAGCAACCATACCAACAAACACCCGATATTGCCTGTGTACCAATGCACTGACAATTGATATGAGAGCGCAGGCGGCAAATGGCATCATCAATGCCTGAAAAGACACCCTGTATCTGGCAAGGACAAGCCCCACCATCAGTATCCCAAGTATATTGGCAGCAACAAGATACAAAGGCCACCTCCTGCGCAACTCTCCTGCAGCAAGCACCAGCCCCATGAGGGATAGTGGAGATATTAAGAAAAAAGTTACCGGAAGATATTCAAGCAGAGGTATATGAAGGCGGTAATAATAAAAATTGACATTGTTCGGCTGTTCATACCAATGCCAGAGAGCAGCCCACTTATCCCACATCATCCTGATAAAACCAGAAGCAGAAGAATGTGTTCCAACTGTTTTTACTATCACAGCAATTTGCTTCCCCCTGGTCTCCCCCATGATCCTGGCGAAATATCTACTGATGCAGTAACCATGACCTGGCGACGAATCTCCGGCATTTGAGTTGATGAACGTGGAGGTGAACGCATTTGCACTGCAAAAACTAAACGGTGAAGCACCAACATAAATGTTTCTAACAACCAACGGAACCAGGCAAAGCATTACACCTGCCAGAAATATAGACGCGTTCCGTACTGATCGAAGGCCAACAACCCTCCCGTCACGGAATAAAAGCAACAAAGACTGGATGAGGACTAAAGGCATGAATATGGTTTTCACCAGCAAGGCAAAACCAAACCACATACCTGACCATAAATACCATGCGGGTTTTCGATCACTTACCGAAAGGCTGAGCAACAATGCCAGCCCAAGGGAACAAACGATAACCAGGTTGTCGCGCAGAAGAACCCCCTCATACAAGAGCAAAGGCCCACTCAGTATGGCCAGAAAGGAAGTAACAACCGCAGTCAGATCATCGAACAGGCGAATGGTCAGCAAATAAAGAAGAAGCAAAGAAGCAAGCCCAAGCATGCATTGCCAGACAAATACACACCTTGGATCTGGACCAAACAGCTTGTATGTAAACGCAAGCAAATATGGATATACAGGCTCCTGGTGAAAACATGGAGCACAATACCATTCATCCCAAAGTTCGTGTTTTGCGCCCCTTCCTTCAGCATTATTAACAACTTTTTGCTGAAACATCGGCTCCTGTTCCGGATAAATCCGGAAGTAATCTTCCGCTACGGTCATCGTCCAGTCGGGATACGGATGAAGTGGTTGCGCAGTAAGATAATCTCCTGCCACTATTTTCTTTGCCCATAAATCAAAGAAATACATGTCAGTTTCAGCCCAGCGGTGCTGCCAGGCACAGGGACTGCTCCAGAGCTGAAAGAGGTACATGCCTCGGACACATAGAGCCAGCAAGAGTAAAAGTGTAAGTACAAATCTTCTGCGCTTTTCAAGCCAAAGGTTGACCGACTCTAGCGACAAACTGGAAACGACAGGCATCATGAGGGAATGATAATAATCAGAACATGCCAGGATTAGCAACCATTGTTCTTGGATTCACGCCACTGCCTCCACACTTCATAGGCAATGGGCACAACCGAAAGAATAATTATCGCCAGAATTACAAGAGAGAAATGTTCCTTCACGAACTTGTTCTGTCCAAACAGGCGCCCGCTAACAACAAAAAGCGACACCCAGAGTACGCCACCAGTAACATTGTAAACAGCAAACTCAAGGTACCTCATTTTACCCAGACCGGCCACAAACGGCGCAAAGGTCCTTATTATCGGAACAAACCTGGCCAGGATAATTGTCATTTTACCATGCTTTTCAAAGAACTCATGTGTACGGTCCAGATGTTCCCTTTTGATAAGCTTTGTCTTGCTCTTGACGATTTTTTCCCCGGCATAATAACCAATCATGTAATTCACGGCATCACCGAGAACTGCAGCACTGATAAGTAGAACAAGCATCCAGCCGATCTGTAACGAGGTTGTTGCAGTGAAAGCGCCTGCCGCAAATAGCAGCGAATCACCAGGCAAAAAAGGCATGATGACCAGGCCGGTTTCACAGAAGATTATCGCAAAGAGCACGCCGTATGTCCAAAGCCCGCAGGCATTAATAACCTGCCCAAGATACTTGTCCAAATGCAGAAAATAATCGATAAACTGTTTGATTGTTTCCATTTACCGGTCTCCAGAACCCGTCCATCGCACAAGGTTACATTCCCTTTATTGCTCGCGGGTCGGGAGAATATGATGAAATGTTTTCTCCACGTCAACGAAATCATGGAGAAAATAACAGACACTGGAACCTATCTCAAAAGCGGTTTTGGCCATAACATCTTTAATCCCGGAATTGGACAGTTCAAATGTGACGCATAATACACAGATTAGAAAGGTACTGTCGTATCAGTATTCCTGGAAATCAGGCCAAGAGTGAGTCCGGCAACCGCCGTGCTGTAAATACGTCCACCCACGCCCCCCCAACGGTCATTGGGCGACCATGAACCGGCATTCCCGCCGGAACTTTCCTGCATTGCTATCAATGAATGTTGCAAATCCGCAAGGCGCCCGTCCTGTCCACCAGTCTTCTGCAAAGACTTCAGGGCTGCAGCCTTGAAATAACTACCATAATAATCGGTCCTGACATCTTCCGGTTTTAATGCATCCAAAGCCTGTTTCAGACGCAGGAGCATCCCTGTATCAGGGACCTTCTCTACGCCTGATGCTGAGAAAATGCAGAAAGCACCCATTGCCGTAAGTGTTGTACTTCCTTCCGGAAAATGACTTGGCCGCTCATACCCAAGTTGCCCCCCGTTATCAACCATACTACTGAACCAGCGGAGTCCTCGTTTTAAAGAATACCCTTTGTCTTCCCATCCCAACTTTGCCGACAATAACAGCGCCTGCAGCTGCCAGAGCGTAACCGGCGTGTTCGCAATTTCGCCCGGACGATTCACATATCCCCAGCCGCCAGTATTCAACTGTTGTCCTCTTATAAACGTAAGAGCTTTATCTACTGAAGCCTTAAGCTTTGGATCGCGCGTAACAGCATATGCTTCAAGAAGTGCAACAGAAACAATCCCATGATTATACATCATTTCATCGTTCTCAGAGCCAAACAAGCCTGCCTCATTCTGGCATCTTAACAGGTATTTAACAGATCGATCCATTACCAGCGTGTTCATCCCCGTCAAATCTCCACTTCTTGCAAAAGTCAGAAGCGCAAGCCCATTCAGCGCCAGGGAATACTCCCGCTTGCCACCCCAGCTGACCGCATCCCAGTCCCCTGATGATTGCTGGACAGAAGCCAGCCATTGAAGAGTCTTCACGACCGCCACGGACTTACCAGAAACATCCGATTCCAGGCTTTCAGATCTCACCGCAACACCGGGCCCATACGACAAATCAGACCGCAATAATCCAAAGCCCAGAATCATTATCGAAATCACAATGAAACCGGCAGCTAAACGCAGAAAGACCTGTAAAGAAAAAGCATGCTCCACCAGCCCTGTCTCGGAACCGACATCAGGAACGGCATGCAATATTTTTTCAACGAGATCTTCCCGTGCACCATGCTCTTCATCCAGGGATTTCAATTCCGACATGGTTGCAGATAAATCATTCAGCATAATGCGACAAGACGAACACAACCCAAGATGTCGCTTAACAGCTTCCGCCGCTACATCATCCATCTCGCCACCGAGAAAATCCATCACCTGTTCAGGTCCAGGACATTTTATTTCATCAACGTAAAAGGAACGGTTATCCTTCATATTCAATTGCCTTCCCAAGCTTTTGAAGCGCATGAAACATCCTCGTCTTTACCGTACCAACAGGTATATTCAGGATTTTAGCAATCTCCGCATATTTAAGCCCCTGATAGATACTCATAACCACAACACACTTCATTTCTTCCGAGAGGGTTTCCAGAGCCTTCGCAACCATCTCTTTCCTGTCCTCTTCTTTACCGCGCCTCGCATTAGTTATTCCCGGCTCTTCGACTTCCTCCTTAAGCGATTCCGACAGAGATAACCGCCTCTGCTGCTTCCTGAAATAATCCACCTGGACCTGCCGTGCGATCATGTACAAAAATGTTCTGAATTTCGCTGTCGGCGTGTATTTCGCCCTATAATTGAATAGACGAATAAACGCTTCCTGCACAAGATCATCTCTGTCCCCACTATAAACGTTCATCCTGTGAAAAAAGTTCAATAACCCAGGCAGATATTTTCTGACAAGCACCGCAAAAGCATCTTTATCACCTCCGGCAACCAACCCCATCAGGTTTTCGTCCGTATTATTCTGCATACCGGCATTTTCAATACTTTCCGGGGTATCTTGGTTAATTTCTACATGCATAAATATTTCTTCATCACAAATTGTTTGTGAATAAACGATTATGGGACCCCCATTCTTATCATAGAAGGAGATTTTCTCAAATAATAATGAACCTTAACATATCTCCGGCGTTTATAATCGTAAATATAGTGGTCAAATTAATCCGCATGGAGGAATAAATGCAAATCAGCAGGTTAGCTCAAATCATCATGTTTGCAGGGATCGCAGTGTCGTTTGTGTCTTCACTTGTTCAGGCACAAACAGTAACAAAAGGAACGACACAGCCAACATCAACAGTCAACGAGATTGTTATTACAGCACTCCGGATGGAGAAAGATACAGGCTCAATTCCTTATACAACTTATCGCATCGGAACTGATAAAACACAGATCCAGGAAGCTAACCGCACAACGCCTGATGTGTTTAAAGGCATTCCTTCCGTCATGGTCCAGAAAACCTCGTATGGCCAGGGATCTCCCTTCCTTCGTGGGTTTACAGGTTTCCGCACCTTGTTTCTAATTGACGGCATACGCCTGAATAATTCGGTATTTCGCGATGGACCAAACCAATACTGGAACACTGTTGACACATTTTCCATCTCAGACTATGAAATGATCCTTGGGCCGTCATCGGTTCTCTACGGCAGTGATGCTGTAGGTGGAACAGTCAACGCTTTAACCACAACCCCTCCAGACTATAATGGATCTTCCGTGTGGCATCCCCGCCTGTACTATCGTGGCTCCAGCGCGGAACGTTCAAACATCGGACGAGTCGGCCTGAACAGCCGCCTTAATGAAAATATCGGATTCAGCGGCGGCTTTACCTCCAAAGAATTTGGAAATCTCCGTGGCGGCAGGGATGTCGATATCCAGGAACATACCGGCTATTCTGAAATCGACTACGATGCGAAACTGAACTACTACATAGACAAGGACAATACCATTACCTTCGCCCATCAGGGAGTAAGCCAGGATGATGCGTGGCGAACACATAAGACAATCTATGGAATTGACTGGGAAGGTCTGAAAAAAGGTGACGACAAGGTTCACAGTTTCGATCAGGCCAGAGAGCTTTCCTATATCAAATACAAAGGAAAGAACATGGATGGCCTTGTAAATAGCATCGAAGCTACAATTTCACGCCATCTGCAGACAGAGGACCAGTATAGGGTTAAGAAAGATTCTGCCAGCGAAAAACAGGGTTTTGATGTTGAAACATGGGGGTCAACAGTCGAATTGATATCCGATACAGCCATCGGCGAATGGGTCTACGGTGTCGAATATTATCATGACATCGTTGATTCTTATAATCGCACCTATAAGGCAGATGGCCGCCTGAATAAAACAGCCATACAGGGTCCAATAGCTGACGACGCCTCCTACGATTCGGTTGGTGTATATTTGCAGGACACCATCCACCTGTTTGATGGCAGCCTGGATGTCATTCCTGGAATCCGTTACAACTATTGTACGGCCAACGCAAATAAGGTTAAAGACCCTGTAAGCGGCAATCAAATATCGGTTGATGGTGACTGGGATGCAGTGGTTGGATCACTCCGACTGCTCTATCCGCTCACAGATGATCGGCATCACGTTGCCTTTGCAGGAATCTCACAGGGATTCAGAGCCCCAAACCTTTCCGATCTGACCAGACTCGACATCGCACGAAGCGGCGAACTCGAAACACCAGTTTCAGACCTCGATCCGGAAAGATTCATCGCTTATGAAGCCGGCATCAAATCCAGATTTGATAAACTTTCCGCGTCACTGACTTATTATTATACCACCATTGACAGCATGATTGTCCGGGCACCAACAGGTGTCATAATTGAAGAACTTGTCGAAGTTACAAAGAAAAACTCAGGGGATGGTTACATTCACGGAATAGAATTAGCCGGCGATTATTCTATCTCCAGAACATTATCAGCTCATCTTTCCGCATGCTGGATGTACGGCAAAGTGGACGCATACCCGACATCTTCGGCAATTGAGCAGGAAGATTACACTTCCCGCCTCATGCCTCCAACGGCAGCAGCAGGCCTGCGTTGGCAGACTGAAAATGAGAAGTACTGGATCGAAGTCGTCTGTGATATGGCGGCCAAAGCAGATAAACTCTCCGCTGAAGATGAACGCGACACTCAAAGAATTCCACGCGGAGGTACACCTGGTTATGCCGTATTTACAGCCAGAACCGGATCACGCATCACTGACTCTCTCTCGTTATCTCTTGCGGCAGAGAATATTATGGATGAAGACTACCGAATACATGGTTCCGGCCTGAATGAACCAGGCCGGAACTTCGTTCTGACCGCAAACTACATGTTCTAGGAATCAGGTGCAGCAAGCTGGGACAACGTAATCCCCTCACGACGCAGAAGCGTTGCTTCGATCTTCGGCACGTACATCTGCGTCTCGACAGGAAGATGTGTGGCGATTCCGTCGAAGCTCACCGCCTTGTATCGCCCCATCAGCGAACGCACCCTGCCTTCGCCCGCATTGTAAGCAGCCAGCGTAAGAGGCCAGTCTTTAAATTCCTTGTGCAGATACTTGAGATACCTGGCTGCCGCTTTTGCATTTTTCTCCGGCTGCAACCGTTCATCACGCGGCCAGGATGAAAGTCCATATGTTTTGGCCGTCTGCGGCATCAACTGAAAAAGTCCCGCAGCCCCCGCCGGACTGCGGGCATAGGGAACAAATGATGACTCCACTTCAGCAATCCACACCAGTTTGTCAGGAACTCTTTGTGCTGCAAAAATCGGCTTAAGACGATCCACATAAGCCTCCGCACCTTTCGGAAGCGATTTGCTTTCAATTTTTTTGCGCCAGACTTTCCTCTCCACTTCAGGCTCAGGATAAAAAACAGGTTTGGACACCTCGCCGGGTATCTTCAGGGGTGGCGGCAGTGTTTGCTTGAATTGCTGCGCCATTTCAAGGTAATCCAGCCTTGTTTTCAACCATACGGCATACGGCCAGGATTCCTCGTATCTTTCCAGCAGAGGCAATACAACAACAGCAGTTTCCTTGATTGATGTTACATCCACTACACATTCACTATGAAGCCACTGCTGAAAGTCGGCCAGGAACTTCCGGGCTTTTGCGCCATCCATACTTCCCAGCAGGTTAAGAACATCCGGATCTATATTCTCCTGCAGCCACTGCTCGCCAGTTTGCATGATGTCATCAAGACTCATCTGGTCATTTTGCGCAATAGAAGGAGGGCCACAGATAATAATTACCGTGATAATGCCGAGAAATATAATGTTGTGCAAACAACGCATCAGCTCTCTTTTCTTCTCAATAAGGCTGTTTGTCAGGATTGGCAATCCAGTCCCTGAAAACCTTTCGTCCCTCTTTCCTGCATAACTGCGTCATTCGCAGTGAGCGATCTTTCGGCGTTAGCGATACTTCTTTGTATATGCGCGAATCGTCAAAACCTGCCGTAGCAGCGTCAGAAGAGATACAAGCATAGAAAACGGCATCAATCCTTGCCCAGTAGATCGCAGAAAGGCACATTGGACATGGTTCGCAGCTGGTATACAGGACACATCCGTTAAGCTGATGAGTGCCAAGTTTTCTGCAGGCAGCTCTGATTGCCACAATTTCTGCATGTGCGGTAGGATCTTGAGTCTCAACCACCCTGTTCCATCCCTCACCGACCACTTTGCCTGCCCTGACAATAACTGCGCCAAAAGGCCCACACGTCCCTTTGATGGATTTATCTGCTGCCAATTGAATGGCCAGACCCATGAATTGCTTGTGCAATGTAGCCTCCTTTACTATCAATTTAAAAATAGGAGAACGGCACTGGAACAGTCAAGAAACATCCTCTATTATAAACTCCGGTAATCTTTGTAACAGCCATCTTTGTCAAAGAATGCGAAAGTATTCTTATTAGAAGAAAGGAACAACAATGAACAGAGGCAAGAATCTGATTCTCAAAATATGGCAGGGATGGCTGCGTGACATCATAATTATACTGGCAATAATGACTCCCTTACGGTCTTCGATTGCAGACTGGAACCTCGTACCTACTGGATCAATGAAGCCAACTATACTCGAAGGCGATCGCGTTTTTGTAAACAAACTTGCCTATGATCTGAAAATCCCACTTACAACTTGCCACCTTGCCGAATGGTCCGCCCCGTCACGTGGCGATATAGTAGTCTTTTTCTCACCAACCGATCAAACACGGCTGGTCAAACGTGTCATTGGTCTTCCAGGAGATATCGTTGAGCTGCGAAACAACCGCCTCCTGATCGATGGAAAACCTGCCAAATATCTCCATTTAGACCAACAGTTCGCGATGGACCTGCCGGAAAACGAACGCATCCTAAGTATGTTTGCCACAGAACGGTTCAATGGATTAGACCATGCCGTCATGGCAACACCACCAAGGCCCGCAATGCGATCTTTCGGACCAGTCACCGTTCCTGCGAACAATTATATTATGCTTGGAGACAATCGGGACAACAGCGCAGACTCCCGTTATTTCGGCTTTGTTCAAAGGGAAAATATTATAGGTAAAGCATCCCACGTGGTTGCCTCACTTGATCGTGATAATTATTACCTACCGCGCGCTGGCAGATGGTTCAAGAAATTGCTTTAACTTATTTACGTTACAGAAGAATGAGTTCTTTCAACCTACTCTATCTGCTCCGCTGAATTTGAGCGTACTCGCGGCAGTTTTGCCGTAGGCGGATAAGGATTTGGGACATTGATTGAATTCTTGCATGCAGGACACTGTATCTTCTGTCCTGCCATTTTCAACTCACATTCCAATTTCTGCCCGCATTTCGGACAAACAAATCTGATTTCCTGCATAATTCCCGATTCCCCGCAAACGGCGGATCACATTTCAACCATTAACCCAGAAGGATCAATCTGACCATATATATGAAACTTTTTTATAACTTTATACATGTTTAGGTAACAAACGCAAATTCATTCAGGAAAGAATAATTGATATGGGCAGTAAAGCTATGACCGACTATTATCAAGCTGGCGCCTCCCCTACATCGCCACATATAGATAAGAAAATCGGCTTCAGTTCTTTGTTGGGCTACCATGTTTACTGAAGTTATGGTATAAAGCTTCATCAAAACGAACTTTTACACCTAAAAAGAGACAACGAACATGTTAAAACAACTCACACTCCTGTGTTTGACGGCACTGGCGGCAGTTACGGTACACGCGGCGGAACTCGTTATCGCTGAAAGCGGAAAGAGCGATTACCAGATTGTGATTCCTGACAAAAGCGAGGAAGCGATCGTTGATAACTGGCTGTTAATGGCCGCCAAGTTAATGCAGGCGGCATTCGAAAAGAACGGCTTCAGGATCGAAATCGTGGAAGAAGGCGCGAAGATGAAGGACAAACCCGGCATCTACCTCGGCGCAACCGGATTCACAAAAAGGAACGGCATCAAGGTCGAACAACACGACGACTGGACGTACTACTACAAAATCGTCGGCAAGGAGCTTATCATAGCCGGAAACGACAGGAAAGACCCTATCAATACAATCCGGGGTACGAAAACGCCGCTAGCGCTGCTCGGAACAGTCAAGGGTGCCTGCGATTTCTTGCGCGAATACGCTGGAGTGCGTTTTCTTTTCATGAACATGGATCAGGGCATGTACTCCATGCGTGGCGACAGATGGGACGCATTCAACACGGACGGATCCCTTAAAGTGGATACAAGGAGCATAGCTTTCACTCCGGTGGAAAAAATCGTGGTGCCGGAAAAACTCAACCTCAGAAAAACGCCGGTCATGCGTGCCAATTTTGACGCCTCGCATGAGACTTTCCATTACATCGCGATGAACTTTTTTCCACCACTGAGCGATATGCTGGGGTCTAATGTCAGCTGGGACAAAGCCATCCCGCCAGCCAAATATGCCAAGAATCATCCGGAATATTTCGCACTGACCAAGGAGGGTAAACGTGCGTGCGACCTGAAACTGGGGTTTGACTCCGACATGCAGTATTGCGTGGTAAATAAAGGCGTGCAGGACCTTATGTACAAGGAAGTGGAAAAATTGATATCGAATGGTGAGAAAACGATCACGATCTCCACCTTGGATGCCTATCAGCTTTGCCGCTGTAACTGCGATGAATGCAGCAGTTTTTTCGGCATAAAGGCCGAATCCTGGGACCAGATTCACGCAAGAGGCGATTCCGGCAGGCTCTGGCAGGCGTTTTTCAGGATAACGGAACGCGTACGTAAAAAATATCCGGAGGTGAAAATTGTTTTACTCAACTATCAGGACACCCCAGTATCCGCAAAGGTGATAAAGAAGTTTCCAAAGAATGTGATCGTTAAAATACAGTTTGCCTCCCAACTAGATTTCGACAGGCTCCAGGGCGTTGAGTTTCCAGCCGGGATATGTGGCTTCGAGGAAACATTCACCGGATTCGGGCAGGCAGGGCCGTATCTGCCGGAACGAACGCCCGAACATATCGCGGAAGTGGTGAAGGCCATGGCGAGCAACAACGTGAAATGGTCAATGCGCGACGGAGCAATGGGCTACGTGCGCGGGATGCAGGCACCGGCCTACTATGTCTACGGCCGCATGATGGACGACCCTTCTGCCGACTGGAAAGCCATACATGATGAGTTCTGCTCAGCCGCGTTCGGTAACACGGCTCCTCAGATGAAAAGGTTTTTTGACCTCCTGCACATGCAGATCGCGATTTATTCCGATTTCTTCGGAGTCTTCATGCCCGCCTGGAACCGTAAGTATTCCCGTTCCACCTACCATGACAGCAAGTGGCACGTGATGAGTATGTATACGCCGGAATACTGCGCGGATGCGGACTCGCTTCTGACCTCGGCAGAAAAGGCGGCGACTGATCCGGACATTAAGGCCAGGCTCCATCTTATCAGGATAGAGTTTGATTACATCAGGAAGATGTCGAGGATATTCTTCCTTCAGAACGCGTGGACCATGAACCCCTCCAAGGCGAACCTGGATCCACTCGTCGACTCAATAGACGATTGGTACTTGGATCTTGAAAAACTTGCCGGAGGCACCGACAGAAGCACCTTCAAACCGTTAAGCGACTGGCCAGAAATGCGTCCATTCAATGGTCATTTCTACAGTCATGCAGCCCTTCAAAACGAGGGTTACCAGCAGCAGTGGAATAAAACTTGCCTCAATTGGGACACAAAGGCAATCCGAGCAGGCATCCTCACGGATAAGCACCAGATCAAGATCACAACGGTAGAAGCCGCCCCGGGCATTGACTCGAATGCATGGGACACCGTTTCCGAATCGTCGTTCAAGGACCGCGGCGGAATGCCGTTTGCCAATGTAAAGACGACCATGAAAGTCCTCCGCGACAAGCATAGTCTTTATGTCCGCATTGAAAGCCTGTACCCCTCTAAACACCCAGAAGACATGTTTAAAAAAGAGCCCGACGGAAATATCTTCACGCAGGAATATGTCGAACTGGGAATCATGCCGCCAGATGCGGGTGGGAAAATCTACAGGATAGCGGCTAATCCCGTCGAAGATTCGCGCTACGATTCGGTCTTTACACCTGACAAAAGAAACCGGCTGACAGAAGACGTGAAGTGGAACGGCCAGTGGGAGTTCCACTTCAAAACCAACGTGGAAAAAGGTCCGTGGACTCAGCCTTCAAGAACTTGGACGGCATGGTTCAGAATTCCGTTCTCCGACTTCGGATTCAAGGTACCCGCCACGGGAGAGACTTGGCGGTTCAACGCAGCCAGGAACAGGGTCGGCCGGTATATGCTATGGCACGATGCCCAAGGTGTAACGGACACAAAGGCGCTCGGTGAGCTTGTTTTTTGAATTAAGCGTCTTCGGTAATGGTAAACATTGCGATCATTGAAGATTAGTAATTACCAAAACAGGAAATCTGCAAGTATGACTTGGTATTTCTATGTCGTTCAAACCGTCAAGGGAGCCCTGTATGCCGGCATCACCACTAACGTCAGACGTCGATATCACGAGCACGTAACAGGCAGTCGTAAGGCAGCAAAGTTCTTGCGCGCGAACCCTCCTAGCAAACTCGTTTTCAAGTGTCGCATCGGTTCCCGCTCGCTGGCACTGAAGGTGGAGTATCGTTTCAAACGGCTACCCAAGCGTAGCAAGGAGGCAATCATCAGAACTGGCGTCCTTCACTTTGACCGGAAGTCAGGCGAGATTCAGCAGTGAGACAGGAATCAGTATGGGGGTGGTTTTTTGCCTGGTTTCCGGGGATCTGGGGAGACATGGTTAAAGTCAAAAATCGCTCCTTGTTTCCATGATGCACCTACCTTATCATTCTTCAAATGAAGACCGAGCATAACAATCCTCTGGTCAAAGGTAAGTCTTCGAAACGACAGTACACCTATTCCGTTATGAAACGACTCCTGATTCCTATTATTATGGCTATTTCATTCCCCCTTGCGTACGGGAAAGACGTTGGCAATGTAAAGCGTATTGTTAGTGGAGACACCATTGAGTTCTTCAATAAAGATTCTATTATTACCGAGCATATTAAAGGAATAGACGCCCCTGAACCTGGTCAGCCATTCTTCAACGAATCCAAAACATTTCTTGAGAAACTTATTTCGGAAAGAACTGTAGAATTGAGGGTTGACGAATTGTGGTGTGAAGGAGCGCCTCTAAATGAGATCATGGTCGAACAGGGATACGCGTGGTTCTGCCCAAAGAACGGTAAGTGGTTCTGCTATGAGACCGTCAACAACGACCGGAATACACTAAATCGACTTGCCGATTTCGAGAGCAAGGCCAAAAAAGATAAAAAGGGACTTTGGGCAAAAGGAACCCCTGTACCTCCATGGGAATATAGACGGTCCGAAGAATTGCGAAGGATCGCTGAAGCTGAGGCAGAACAGAGGCGAGTCAATAAAATTCTAAGACAGGCAGAAGAACAACGTCGAATTGCAAATGCAAAAGAAGCGGAGCGGCAAAGGATTGTGCTTGAGAAGTATGAATCTGAGCAAATTGCAAAAAATTTAGTAAAATATAATGGTGACTGGATGACACCGGAACAGCGAAATCAGCGAATCGAGGCAGAAGAGCAAGCCAAGAGGCAACGACAGGCTGAAGAAAATGCTCGAATTGCCCGCGTTCAAGAAGCCGAACGCCAACGACTTGCGCAAGCACAATATGAAGCCGAACAAACGGCAAAAGGCTTGGTAAAGTATAACGGCTATTGGTTGACTCCGGAACAGCGAAGTCAGCGGATCGATGCGGAGGAACGGCGACGACAAGCCGAAGAACAAGTTCGACTTGCACGTGCTGAAGAAGCCAACCGCCAACGACTGGTCGATGAGCAAGTAGCAGCGGCAAAGGACTATCAGGATAAAGTCAACGCCTACAATCAAAAAGTTGCTGCTTACAATGAAGCACTGAAGAGGGCTTCGGCGGCAATGTATATTGTAACAGCGGCGGCTCCAATCACATCAGGTTCTGTTATTGAAAGCACCGTCGACGGCACCTTCAATGGATGGAATGGCGAAACAATCGTCAAGTTGATAAATGGTCAGATTTGGCAACAAACCGAGTATCACTACCATTATCACTACGCATACAGGCCCGATGTTCTCGTCTATAATTCTGGAGGTGTATGGAAGATGAAGGTAACAGGCGTTGACAAAGCAGTGGGAGTCAAGAGGCTGAGGTAAATATATTTGATGGGCATGTATTGTCGCAGCCCCGTTCTCTGCCACATGATTTCTTTTATTAGAGGACACGACTAACGTCTTGATAAAGGCACGGAAGGAGATCGGGCAAGAAAAACTTTATCTGGTATAGGCGTGCGCTGGGCACTAAGCAGCCCCCCATCAACAACTTCATAAGACGAGTTACAGGTTTGTGTTCACCACAGTAACACGGAAAAACACAGTGTTTGTTACCAAATTATTCGTGTACCATGTTATACCAGGAGGAAGATTAGTATACGTACCTACTTTTTGCCATGTACCAGTCATTAGATCGTGATTATACCAAAGGTTGTAAGTTCGACTACCTGTATTAGACCAGGAAAGCAACGTGTAGTTTGTTGTCTCCCCGATGTAAAGAGCCAAGCGACTATCACAATCATTTGGCGATGTACCTGCTATCATGACTTCGGCATAGTCACTGCTGCCGTCTCTGTCCGTATCCGGCAATGTCGGATCCGTGTGCCAGGTGATTAGTTCTTGGCTGTTGTTCAGACCATCGCCATCGTAGTCAGAGGAAGAGACAATGTATTCATAAGATCCCATGTCCACGGTCCCGAAAACAATCCTTGGATTGCCATCGAGGTCTACAGGGTTCTGAACGTAAGCATTGTTTCCCGCATTGATACATGGCGATATGCTATTCAGTCTGCCGGCCAGCGTCAATTGCGGGTCATTGGTCACATTATTGTTGCCGGGACTTCCGGGGTCTGGCGTTAAGCAACAGTAGTAGTAACCAAGGGAAACACCGGAATTATACCAATTTACACCACTCGGTGCATCGTTAGAATAAATAACTGAATTCTCCACTACATCACCGCTAGAAATCCAAACGCCTCCTCCTGAACTGACAGCAGAGTTTCGTGTTATTGTACAGTTCTGAATAATTCCACCAGCGTTTATCATCACACCTCCACCAATCGAGTCAGCCGAATTACCCATTACCATGCAGTTGTTTAATGGACCGCCCCAAAGAGTGCTTATCCCGCCTCCACTATAATGGGCATAGTTGAACGATATGACGCAGTTATCGGCAGCAGCTCCAATATACAGGTACACTCCACCACCACTGTTACTGGACGAATTGTGAGAGATTGCACAATTCTCTGTCGTGCCAAATCTGCAGTCGACCCCACCACCATACATGCCGGCAAAGTTGTTGCTAATAACTGAATTCTTGACCGAACCGCCCATGCAGTACACACCGCCACCACCATAAAAAGCGCCGTTGCTCGAAATCACACAATTAGATACAACACCCCCATTCCCACACCAAACCCCGCCGCCGTACCGTTCTTTGTCGTAGTTCCCAACGCCGCGGGTATGTCCATTAGTCAGAGTGAATCCAGACAGAATGCCGTTACTTGAGACATATGCACAGCGTATTGCTGTATTTCCTATAGGCCCCTGTCCTACAATATACGTATATGCCGGCCCATTAACGCTCTGCACGGTGAGTGGCTTAAGGATAGCGATTCTGTTCGTCATTTTATCAGAGCCGTCCACTCCTTCGGGGTCAGACTGTGAATAACAATCTTGGGCAGACAACTCAACTGAGCGAATTACGGCAGCAAGCCTGTCCAGAAAATCTGATGATACCTCACGAAATTCACAAGTACGCGCAATGGCGAAACCTCACCAGGGGGTTGGACGGGCAGGCACGTCAACCTGCAACGCTTCACCTCAGGGTTTACGGATCAGTTCTTCAACGAAGAACCTTGTCTTAACAGAGAAGTTTACAGGGTCAAACCTGTACAATGTACTTTGAATTTTTGCAGGATCAGACCGCGAGGGCGTGTTGCCCAAATCGAGATTCCTCATCCCGACCTCTCGGCGAGCCCGCCTTCCGGGCGTCGGGGTGGGCAGGCTTGCCACAAGGAGATTCACTTATAATCTTGTTGCTGATTATCTGAACATTGTTTGCACATTATACCGCTAAATATGCAGGAGGCTAATCAATATGAAGAACACGTATTATTCCAAATTTCCGGGTTTACAGGGCCAAACCTGTACAATGTACTTTGAGTTTTTGCAGGATCAACCGACACTTGGGATTGTTGTATTCAATGACCCTCAGCGAAGATTATTAGTTTGTCCAATGTAAATCTGACCGGCAGGATTAATCAGGACGTAAACGTGATAAGCCATGAAAAAAAAGACAACATTCCTGCTCCGGCGACAGGGCTCGAACCTATACCCAAACCAGAATCATTAATGAAAAATGGATCACATGTATACGGGCAAGTACAAGCCCAGCAGGGAGACTTGGACGCCCAAAGACTGTTATCAAGTTTATCCCGGATCCCTCCCCAACTCAGGGACGCTGTTATGGCAATCATCCGCCTGGCGGACGTGAAGGCACCGGTTGATAAACAGTTATTGCTGTGAATATCCCAGCAACCTACGAGAAGATGTATGGATAGCCTGGCGTGTTTTTCCTATAAAGTACCGCTTTTGTCACGTTTTACACAATACTAGCACGTTTTTCACGGATAACTGGAGTCCTGCCACATTCTAGCGCGTTTTTCTTGACATAGCACGATTCTGGCGTATTATTCTCGCTCAGTTCCTATTTTTCATGGAGGTGTCATGACTGAACACGATTTACACGAGACGGGGATAAGACCGGCAGGCTACGGTGCGCTGATCGCCAGATTCCGGTTGGATGTGATCCCAAACTGGCATCAATCCTATGTTGCAGCAGGAAATAAACACAAGGTCGATACGACTGTGGGTGTAACCGAGGAAGTGTACCCGGCCAGATACTGGCCAGGGGACACGCTCGGAGACCACCTGGAATTCGCACTCAAGTACGATGGGACAAATCTTGCCATCCTCACCAGTGTGTTCAAGGCAGCACCACTGGAAGAAGTCCGGCAATATGTCGCGGCTGCACCGAGGGGTAAGTACACCCGGCGACTGTGGTTCTTATACGAGATGCTCACGGGATCGGCTCTGCCCCTGAAAGACCTGAAGACCGGCGGATACATTGATTTGCTCGATCCAGATGAGTACTACACGGTGACTGCCCCCCGTCCGGTTCGCCGCCAGCGAATCAACGACAACCTACTGGGCGATGCTCGATTCTGTCCGACGATACGGCGAACCGATACGTTGCGTGCGTTTGAGAATGCAGAACTTCCCTTACGTTGTCAGAAGATCGTAGCCAACTACTCGCCTCAGTTGCTGAAGCGGGCCATGAGTTACCTCTACTCGAAGGAGACAAAGTCGTCCTTCGAGATCGAACATATCAAGCCCAACTCGACTCGGACAGAGAGGTTCATTGCATTGCTTCAACTGGCCGAGAAGGAGGATTTCTGCGACAAGGGCCGTTTGCTCGACTTGCAGAATCGCATCGTCGATCCGCGCTTTCGGGACACCGACTACCGGACAGATCAGAACTATGTGGGCGAGACGGTCGGATTGCAGAAGGAGAAGATTCACTTCGTCTGTCCGAAGCCGGAAGATCTGAACGGACTGATGGAG
>Ga0156394_1048_pt2 | contig 17953 bp, 14 predicted proteins | sample RifOxyA3_FD_108038 | JGI IMG/M metagenome (GOLD analysis project Ga0156394, IMG submission 108038) | Lentisphaerae bacterium RIFOXYA12_FULL_48_11 | reverse complement strand
ATGGACCTGTCCGCTGACACAGACCATCGGAATGCCATCCATGTATGCTGTCGCCAGGCCTGTGACTGTATTTGTTGCACCTGGACCGGATGTAACAAGGCAGCATCCGGGCTTTCCCGTAGCTCTGGCATAACCGTCCGCCATGTGGGTTGCGCCCTGTTCGTGTCGTGTCAGGATGAACTCAAAAGGGGCATGGTAGAGCCTTGCAAACATGTCTAAGACGGCTCCGCCAGGCAGTCCGAAAATTGTTTTAACTCCTGCTTCCTGGAGCCCGTCCATTATACACTGTGCACCGCTTCTCATAATTATTCTCCTTGCTTCTTATCCTAAATCTTAATCGTAATCTTGCTCTTCCTTCTTCCGGCAATCTCGCTTTTCCCTATACATCTTTTCAAAACATAAAAAAACCCACCGTTTCCTCTTTCGGTGGGTTAACTTTCCAGATTTGAAGCTGTTCTGGTCTAGCTTCTGATTCCCACCGTGACATGTACGGGTCGTACAAGGCACAGAACGAGCCCTCTAAGTACGAGTAATACCGACGTCACGATGGAAATTTTGTTCATAACGTTTGTAATTTACTTCACTATTCCTTGCCCCGTCAATGTAAAATATACGATTAATTATTATTTAAAAACATGTTACATAAATCGTGATATCATGAAGATATGCTGCTTCATATAAAACATGTTCAGTAATTTCGCTGAGAACCGGATAGCTAAAATCTAATATTCCACCCAAACAAGCCCCAAAATGCCGGCTTATTTACTTTTTCTTTACAAATGTCGCATTGCTACAGCTGTCAACAGATGCTAAGATTCAAACGTAAAGATGATAAGGACAATCATGAGATTGTATTTGCCAGTTATATTAGTGATGATGTTTGCTGCGTTACTGTCGGTAGGGGCGGTATCTGATGATTTTGCGCGTTACCAGGGTATACTGGATCGTAAACCGTTTGGAGAACCACCGCCAGATCCTTCGCAAATGACCAATGCTATGGCAGCAGCGGATCTTTTCACCAAGACATTAAAGATGGTAGCTATCAAACAGGAACAGAACGGGAGAATTCGTGTTGGTTTTGTCAATCAGGCAGCAGGTAAAAAGAGCTATTACCTTATGCTGGGAGAGACAAGCAGTGATGGCATTGAACTGGTTGACGCGGATTTTGAATTGGAGTCCGCTTTGCTTAAGAAGGACAGTCAGTCCGGCTGGATTTACATGAACAGCAGTCCTCAGCAATCCGTAGCAGTTTCTGCAGGAGCTGCGCCATCACCATTTTCATCCTCGTCAATGGCGAAAGCCGTTCAGCAAAAAAGAGTATCGTTGTATTCTGAACTGTTGCGAAAAAGGAGAGAGGGGGCTGGCGCCCCGACTGGTGATGCACCTGCTGCACCACGGATTCCTGATGGAAAGATGTCAGGGGAACAGCTTGAGAAACATTTGAAAGAGTATCAGCTGGAGGCTATCCGTAAAGGTCTGAAACCTTTGCCTATTCCTCTGACAAAAGAGATGGATGACCAGCTTGTCGCCGAAGGTGTATTGCCGCCGCTTCAGCAAGCACCAATGCAGACAAGGTGATTTTCAGTGCTGGATCGTGATGTGTGAGGAAATTTTATGTCGAAAAGAATACAGGGAATGCCGCTTGTGGTTGTTGCCGGCATATTGTGTTTTTCTTTGGCAGAAGTGCGCCAATCCAGTGCCATAACGGATGATTTTACGCGTTATCAATCGATTATTGACCGAAAGCCATTTGGGGTTGTTCTGGTTGATCCGTCACATCAGACGAATGCGCTTGTTGCTCCCGCAGATTTATTTACCAAAACCCTGAAAATGGTTGCAATCAAGCTGGACAGGAGTGGTAAAACCAGGGTCGGTTTTGTCAATATGGTGGGGAACAAAAGTTACTACCTTTCGGTAGGTGAGGTCAGTAATGACGGGATCGAAGTTCTTGAGGCAGATTTCCATATGGAGGCTGCTTTATTGAAGAAAGACAACCAGATGGGCGAAATTTATATGAATGGCAGTCATTTGCAGTCAGGTGCTGCCACGGCGGGTCTACCTAGAGAGGATCCAGTTTTGTCAGGTTTGGTGTCATCGCCTGTTCTTTCGAGCAAGGGAGTGCGTAGAGAAAGTTATTCGGTGAAAATGCGAAAAGCTTTAGAAGAGCGGACGAAAATATTGGAAGCGAGAAGTGAGTCCAGGTCAAAAATTCCTGAAGAAGAGATGGAGAAACAGTTGCAGGCTGCTCAGATGGACATAATAAGGCAGGGATTGCCGGCCCTGCCAATGCCTTTAACCAAAGAAATGGATGATCAACTTGTCGCAGAAGGGATTCTGCCTCCACTGGATCAATAAGTAAAAATAGGTTCACTGAAATGGCAAAGTTTGATTGTAAAATGGAGGGTGTAGGTATATGTACAAAAAGGAGTTTTATTGTTGACTGTATGCGTTTTTTTTATCATATTATGTATGTAATTTAGAAGAGTTGTATCTTTCATAAACTAAGCGAAAAATGGTGGTGCCATATGAAGAAAAAAATAATTTGTTTAGGGATCCTTTCTGTGGCCGTTTGTGCAATTGTTGTTGCGCAAACCACGAATGAAGTTACCAGTGTGAATGCTGTTGGATATGTGAGATTGAACGTAGTTTCCAATCAGTATGTGCAATATGGGATGCAGTTTGATTCTATAACTAATGCAGCTTATTTTCGTATTGCGGATATATTTGGAACAAATAATATTCCTAATGGTACGCTCGTTATGGTGTATACTGGGTCCGGTTACAATACGGAATCCTATGTTGCTAGCATTAAAAAATGGCAACCTAATACAAATATTTTGGTAAGGGGTGATGCATTTTGGGTTAAGGCGACAGCAACGACAAGTCTTGTAATAATGGGGCAAGTGCCTGTATTGGATACGCCTATAGTTATTGACCCTGGTTACAATATGATTACGTATCCTTATCCTTTAGGTACGCCTTTTACGAATACATTTCTTGCAACAAATGCAAATAATGGCGATATCATAATGAAGTATACTGGATCTGGTTATATTAGCTGGTCGTTTGTGACGGGCATGCATAAATGGATGCCTACCAATCCACCTCTCGATTTTGTGGTTGGCGAAGGGTTTTGGTTTAAAGGGAGATCTACAAATTTTGTTGAAAAAATACCTTATACGTTGAATTAATGTTAAAGGAGCCTCGAATGATGAAGAAATTATTTATATCGATGGTGATGTCGTTATTAGCATCAACAGGAGTTTCTGAAGCTTGCATTCAAATCAATTTTCAGAGTCCATTATTTGCTCAGGAACAGCTCATTGATCATAATAGTCTTGCGCTATCGGCTACAAGTATGTTCGTTGTGTACTGGAGTAGCGATGCTGTTCAAGATTTCAACTCAACAGATCCATTGACTCCGTTAAATGATGATCTTGTTTTAGACGTTCTGCCGATAGCAGATCCGGGTGCGGGTTGGTCACAGGATGGCGATATTATTGGGTGGAATAACAACTATTATGGGGCAACTAATAGTGCTATTTATTCTCCTGGGTATCTTTATATTGCAGCTTTTGAGCAAGATTATAGTTTATATAGTGGGAGTTTTAGCGAAGGTACATATTATGGCTTGGGGGGGATGCTCAATCCACTTACTCAAAATCAGAATAATTCGACATTATTTCCTGATGATTATTGTGACATAATCGCGCCATCAAGCGGTGGGACTGCTATTACGACTTCATTACAGGTCATTCCTGAGCCTGGGACAATGGTGTTATTTGGGCTGGGCCTTGTAACATTAGCATTGAGAAGACGTCGGAATGCTTGAGACTAAAGGGTTCTTGCTCTTTGCGACAGCATCACTTTATTAATGGACATTTATTTCTCGCCATTTGCCTGGCTTTAATCCGGTCAATGATACATTGCCTGTTTTCTTCCGGATTAGCCTGTGAATGTTTAAATTAGCAAGTTCGCACATCTTCCGTATTTGACGGTTTCGGCCTTCCTTTAATCGAAATTCGAGCAGTGTACGATTTGAATCTGGTATTTGACGTAAAAACTTCACTTTTGCTGGTTGTATTCTGTATCCGTCTATCAGCAGCCGTGACTGAAGTAGATCTATAATTTTGTTGTCGACTGTGCCGGACACAGTTACCTCGTAAGTCTTTTCATGTTCATATCTGGGATGGGTCAGCCTGTTTATTAAGTCTCCATCGTTGGACATGAGAAGCAGGCCTTCACTGTCTTTGTCGAGCCGCCCTACAGGAAGCAGTCTTTCCGGAATATCCTTTATTAATTCGTAAACGGTTTTGCCATCTTTGTCCGATGTGCTGCAGATGTATCCCCTTGGTTTATAAAGAGCGATGGTTCGTTTTTTTTCCTTTGTCTTGCTGACATGCTTCCCTTGAAAGCAAATTGAGTCGTCGTCAGGATCAACATGGAAACCGGGTTCGGTGGTAATGACTCCGTTTACCGTTATAAGTCCTTTCTTGATGATTTCAGCACAGTTGCGACGGGAATCAATACCCCGTTCGGATAAAAATTTCTGTAATCTGATTTTTGAAATCACGGGATATGTATATCAAATGTCCAGGGAGGAGGTAATTTATTTTTTATGATCGTCTTCGGACGACCCAGAGGATCGTTCCTCCCTGATGGAGCTCAATCAACTTCCTCGTGGTAGGGATGAGTCGCCGATGGCCCAGAGAAACGGTATTTGAAAGAATACGCTGATGACAGCGTACGCTACAGAGATGTAGTGCGGCACTGTGTGCCGCAACCGCCGTACACTTCGTCGAAAGACTTCCGCCTTCGCTAAAGCTACGGCGTGACAAGACGCCGTGGTAAGCAGTACGGCACTACTTGTCCACGAAATGCCACCTGCTTCATCTTCTACCCACAAATATGATCTAATCTCTTCGAATGGCTTTGAGCTTTTTCTCATTGTAAATATAGGGATGGTAAGGTAATACGCATAATCACAATGAAGAATAACCTCTATAATGGGTTGGATTTGACTATCGGATTCAGTCTGGGTCTCTTGGCTTTGGGTGTATATCTGGCCACATTGAGTGTGGGCGCATATCCTGGTGACTCTGCAAGCTATATTGTGCAGGTATCAGGACTTTTCCCCAGGCTTTCGCCATTGAATCCTTTTTGGAGTGCGATTTCCTATCTGATTGTGCAAATCCCTTTCGGCAGTATGGCGCTAAAGCTGAACGTGTTCAGCGCATTATGTGGCGCTGCCTCGGTGTTGTTAATGTATCTGGTGGTGTGTGGAACAATCAGAAATATCATTGATATTCATGTTGTTGATTCCAAAAGAGCAGTCATAGCTTCTAGATTGGCTGGTAGCACTTCTGCACTTTTCCTCGCTTTCTGTATTCCATTCTGGATCGTATCGAACAGGGCGCATATGGCCTCATTCGATGTGTTCATTATGACGGGCATGGCGTGGTTATTCCTTAAATACGTCAATAATGGATCGCAAAGGCTGATTTTGTTGTTTGCCTTGTTATATGGTCTTTCCGTCGTGGAATTTGCAACAATGATAGTGTTATTTCCTCTTTTCGGTGGTTACCTGCTGTTTAACCTATGGAAAAGAGAGCAGCTGGAGATTGGATTTATTCTCAGGATTGTGGTTTCCGGGCTGGCCGGTCTTCTGTTTTATTTTATTGCTGCCTGGTTTTTTGCAGGATCGGAAGGTTGCCAGATGCGGGAGTATGGCAACTACTTCCAGGTTATCTGGTATATGTGGACTGAACAGTACATGCTTATAGCAAAAAGCCTTCCAAAGACAGGATGGCTGCTGGTGCTTATAATGACTTCTCTTCCATGGCTGACTTGTCTGTTTATTTCCACGCGCGCATTAAATGCTGAGAAGGAATGGACATATTATCTTCTGCATATTGTAATGACAGGATTAATAATTAGTGTTTTATTGAATGCGCCATTTGCCCCATGGTCTATGTTTAAGATGTCGCATCTTCTGGTAACTCCGTATGTGTTGATTGCCTCGGTTTTTGGTTATCTTGTTGCCTACTGGTACCTGCTTCCATCCTTCCTGTGGTTAGACTCTGAATCTCCAGTGCTGGTGCGGCTAGGTGAGAAGCTCGGCCCATATCTTGCTTTTCCATTTTTTGTGTTAGTTGTTGTAACACCTTTTTCGAACTACAAAATTTGTGATGGCCGTTGGGCTGGTGCAGTAAACACTTACGCTCGTACGGTATTGAAGTGTTTGGCTCCCGAACACCAGTGTTTGGTTACCGACGGTGTAATTGATAACCACCTTCTTATTGCTGCCGATGACTGCGGCAGGAAAATAAATATTCTGAATATCAGGAATGGGGATAATGAGCCATACATGAGTTATATTGCCGCTAAGTTTGACAGCCCCAGGCTGAAAAATCTGGCCAGAACAGGCATGTTTCCGATGTTGCAGGAGTGGATAGAGACAGATGTAGAGATCAAAAATAAACTTGCAATAGAATGGCCCTGTGATCTTTGGGTCGGGGCAGGCTACTCTGTGGTGCCATATGGTTTGGTAACTATTGGCGAACAGGACATACACAATCTTGTGCCTGACGTCCTTTTGGCTAAAAATCGAGAGTTACAAAACAATGTTATTCAAGTATTGCAAAACTGTACCAATGACGTTTCCCTGTCGCGCATGGCAAGACACCTTTTGCGAGGGATTAGTCTGAACGTTGTAAATCTAGGTTGTTTGATGGAAGATTTAGGACGCAAGGATGATGCTTTCAGGTTATATGCCGAAGCCCGGAATATATGCCCGGAAAATATAAGTGCTTTGCTGAATCAGTCTTCAATGGTCGCTGCCGGATATAAGACTGACAAGCGTGATTCAATAAAGAATGATATGAACGCCTTAAATTCGGGAGATATTCGCCGGAGGCCTGATATCTGGACTTTGTCCCGTTCTTATGGGTATGTTCGAACACCTGCAGCATTTGCGCAACTTGGGCTTGTCTGGGCTTTTTCGGGGCAACCGGGCGCTGCAGTTACAGGCCTGAAGAAAGCCATGGAATTGCTTCCTGAGAAAAGTAAAGGCCTTGCCAAGCAGATGCTGGCGGACGTTTATCTCGTTCAGGACCACGACGAGGATAGTGAGTCTCTATATTATGAGCTATTAATTGAGAATGCTTCAAATAAGCGAGCCTTGATGGGAATGGCCCGGGTGTCTGCGAGAAAACATGACCTGAAAAAAGCATTGGACTATTTGAAAAAGGCGGAAAATGCAGGGGTTCCCAAGTCGGTAATAACCATGGAAATGGCTTTGTTTAATGTTATGTTCGGCAATATTGCGCAGGCACGTATTGGCCTTGAAGAAGTTGTTGACCTTAAGCCCGAAGGAGTGATGGGGGCAAATATTGGCAGGGCGTGGATAATGCTGATGGGAATCTATCTTCAACAGCGCGATTTGCCCGCTCTGTCGGAATGTGTGAAACGGATAGAAGAGAATAAGACTTTAAACAAAGGGTTGGCGTTTATTGCAAAGGGGCATGTGGGGCTGGCGCAGAATAATCTGATGGAGGCCCGAAATAACTTCTGCACGGCTCTCGACGCTATACCTAACAATATATTGATAATAGAGCTATTGCTTCGACTGGATGTTGTCGAAGGTAAAAAGAAAGAATCAGAAGGGCATGTACAGCAGTTGCTGAAGCTGGACCCAAATAATGCGCTGGGGAATTATATTCGTGGCGCTGTTCAGTTTGATAATATGGAATATGCCCTGGCAGAGGATTCTTACAGAAAGAGCCTGCAACGCCGAAGGTCTCCGGAAGTGTTGAATGACCTTGCATGGGTCTTGCAGCGGAGGGATGCGTGCCATGAGGCGGAAAGGCTGATTAGAGAATCTATTTCATTGAATGACAAAAATTATATTTCATGGGATACTTTTGGCGTGGTTCTGATGAAGCTGAACAAGCTGGACGAAGCAGAGAAAGCGCTAGACCGTTCTATGTCTCTGGCAGGACGTGAGGTGATGTCCGTTATTATTCATATGGCTCAGGTTAATATTCTGAAGGGTAGTAAGCAGAAGGCTATGGATCTTATTTCCATGATTTCCGCGAAACAAAGTTCAATGTCTGCAGAAAATTCAAAAGATTATGAAAAAATTCAACGAGCTCTCATTGATATGTGAGCTCGGTAGTATCCCAAAGTTTGGAATTAGGGTGATGCTGATAGGATGATGATTGTGAGCTGTAGAAATAGTCTAACATATGGAGGCGGAACTGTAACCATGGCAATAACTTACGAAGAAGCGCTGAAACGCCTGGAAGCCAACGGGCAGGGGCATCTGTTACGTTTTTGGAATTCGTTGAGCGATGTCCAGAGAAAGGTATTACTGGCACAGATTGAGGGATTGGATTTTGAAAGTCTGGCACGGATGAAGGCTATGATTGCGTCTGGCGTCGCTGCGAAATCTCTTGATGATATTGAGCCTGCTGAAGTGGTTCCTCTTTCATCAGCAAAAGAACCAAAAGCTGTCTTGGCCGGAGAAGAGTCCATAAAAAAGGGAGCCGTTGGTGTTATTCTTGTCGCTGGCGGGCAGGGGTCACGACTTGGTTATGAAGGTCCCAAGGGATGTTATAATATCGGTCCTGTATCCAACGCTTCGCTGTTCGAGATTCACAGTAGGAAGATTCTTGGCCTTGAACAGAAATATCAGGCAAAGATCCCGTTTTATATAATGACGAGCCTGGCCAATGACCAGGCTACCAGGGACTTCTTTTCGCAAAATAACTATTTTGGGCTTTCCAAGGACAGGGTCCTTTTCTTTGTACAGGGAATGTGGCCTGCAGTAGACAAGGATGGGAAGGTTATACTCGATGCCAAAGATCATCTGTTTATGAGTCCTGATGGCCATGGCGGCATTCTCGCAGCGTTACGTGAGCGTGGCATGTTGGATGATATGAAGAATCGTAAGATCGAGACGCTCTTTTATTTTCAAGTAGATAATCCTCTGATTGAAATAGCAGAGCCTGCATTTATAGGATTACATCGACTTAACAATGCCGATATTTCTGTAAAAGTCTGCGCAAAAAGGGATCCAGACGAAGGGTTGGGCGTTGTAGTTATTCAAAACGGAAGGAATTCGGTTGTTGAATACAGTGAACTCACAAAAGAACAAAAACATGCGCGGCTGCCGGATGGTGAATTGAAATTCAAGTATGGAAGTGTTGCTATTCATGTGTTCTCTCTGAATTTCCTCGTCAGGGAATCGGGGGCACAGCTTCCGCTCCATGTTGCACATAAAAAGGTGCCTTGCTGTGCCGATGATGGCAATCAGGTGAAGCCCGATAAGCCCAATGCCTATAAGTTTGAAAAATTTATTTTTGATGTCATCCCTGATGCGGCAACACCACTCAATGTCGAGTTCGCACGCGAGGAAGAGTTTTCGCCGGTCAAGAACGCTGAAGGTTCTGATTCGCCTATTACGACCAGGCGGGATATGACGAGAAAGTTTTGCAGATGGTTCGAGAGTATTGGCATCAGCGTGCCAAGGAATAATGACGGGGAGCCATTGCATAAGATTGAAATTGACCCCTGCTTTGCGCTTGGGGCCGATGATTTAAGAAGAAAAGTCGCGAAAGATTTCAAGATTAACGCAGATATATTTCTCAAGTGAAGCTCCCCGCGGCAAGCCGCGGGGCATCCCGCCAACAAAAGCGGATTCCGCAGAGCTTCATTTTGCGCTTTTTGAGGAATCTTCCCTTGCCAGTACTACACGGAAACCTATTGTATCATCCTTGGATTCAGGCTTGTCGAACCCACGATAATCGATACGAAGGCTTTTTCTATCGTCAAAGTCCCAACTTCCGCCATGTCTGACTTTATATTTATTTGAGCTGTCGAACCAGTCGTCACACCATTCCCAGACATTTCCGGCCAGGCCAAAGATATTCCACTCGTTGGGATAACTGTTGGACACCGGGCAGCTGGCTACAAAACCATCGTCGTATCCTCTTATGCCTGACCAGTTTGAGAGTTCTTTTCTCGCAGTCAGATCTGAAAAGTTACCGTATTTAGGTGGCCATTCATTACCCCATGGATATATACGGCTGTCCCCGCATTGAGCCATGGATATCCACTCTTTGTCGGTGGGTAGTCTGAATTTGAAGTTTGTTGGTATGGTTCGTCCTGAAATATTGTTCAGCCAGTTACAGAAATCCACTGCATCATTCCAACTGACATAAACTGCTGGTTGATCCGGCATGTTCAGCTTGAAAGACTCTCTGAACATACTGTTATGGTCGGATTTAAATCGCTTAAATTGAGCATTAGTTGTTTCGTATTTGCTTGCCCATAGTTTTAAAGAATCAATCCAGATCAGGTAGATTGTCTCGGTTGGCCCGATTGGAACTGCAAGCGTTTTGCCGATGTCGGTGGTGGTTTTGCCTGATAAATACTGTACCGGTTCAGGAGTCTCGATGTTTGGAGAATCTTTGAATGTCTCGACATCCATGGAGATGTTGTTTGTCTTGTTTTCTTCGTCAACTATTCCTGAGGCTATTTTAAAGGCGATCCAGCGTCCTGCTTCCAGGGATTTGGTCTGTGCCGCCCAGTGTAATGGCGTGAGCCCTTGGTCTGTTCTTGCTTCGGGATCTGCACCAGCGGCAAGAAGTAATGCCAATACATTTGTGGCATTCTTGTTGGCTGCCCAATGCAGGGGTGTTATTCCGGAAGACGCTTTTGCATTTATATCTGCCCCGGATTTAATCAATAACCTTGCGGTTTCCATGGCATCTTTGCCGGCAGCCCAGTGCAGAGGAGTAAATCCGCCGGATGTTTTAGCTTTTACGTCGGCACCGGCACTTATCAGTAAGGCTGCCGGGCTGTACCGATTCAAAGCTGCGGCGAAGTGCAGGGGGGTTATTCCGTCAGGAGTGCCCATTTTTACTGTAGTAAATCCGGACTGCTCGATTAATTGGTCCATGCGTGCAACGTCATTTGATCTGATGGCCTGAAATATTTCTTCATTCTGGGCATTGACGGAAACGGCCGACAAGAAAAGAGAAATGGCAATAGAGGCGGATAACTTGTTAAGTGTATCTTCCAGTTTCTTCTGGGCGTTTGTGCGGCATTTCTTATTGTGCGCACTGTTAGTATCAATGATTCCTGCTATGTAAATGATTATCGAAATTACAAAAGGCCAGAGAATTGATGAATAGTGAATGGATTCGAAGGCTGTTCCATCAATTGCGCTGTGGACCATGCCTGCCCAGATTTTAAAGACCTTTGTCATGATGATTGTGAAACATATGAAGAAACTGATGGAAAATAGTATGGCTGGGAACCATCGCCGTTGAACAAACTGGCCGGCTCCCGGAAAAGCAAAGACCGAAAGGTATATGGGTAATTTTCCCAGCTTTTCTGTTTTACTCGCCTTCGCCAAAATCCCACGTACCTTGGCACGTGGGATGACTGGCGCAGCAAACACGGTATATGATGAAGACGGGTCAAGGCTACGGCGGAGTTCCGCTGATCCTGCTTTTGTTGGCGGGATTCCCCACGGCTTGCCGCGGGGAACTTCACTTGAAGATGGTGTATTACCCTTCAGCATCATGACTTCAGTCCTGTACGGAATGCCTTGATATTGAGATCAATCAAGGACATGTTTTTTCCCGCCAGGAGTTCTCGAATGCCTTTTTCCGCCTGCAATGGTGATACGACCGGTTTGGCGGCAAGATATGCCCCCAGCATTATAAAATTGGCCACGCGAGTGTCTCCAAGTCCGTCTGCGAGGCGTGTTGCGTCCATTTGCAATATATTGGACCTTACAATTGGTTTTTTGCACAAAGATGTATTAACAATTACCAGCGATTGTTTTGTCATCTGCCGGCAGAATTGATCGGCTCCCTCCTGATTCATGCAGACTATTGTGTCAAATACTTCAGAAAGAGGAGATGCAATCTCTTTAGAAGAGAGGATGACCTGACATGCGGATGTCCCGCCCCTTACTTCCGCGCCGTAAGATGGAAAAAATGTAATATGCGGAATTGACTTAACTGCCAGAGTTGCCAGGATTTTGCCAATCAGAATGACTCCCTGGCCTCCGGAACCTGTTATTAAAATCCGCTCAAGCATTGATTATTGTTCCTTCCTTCCTGAAAACCCTGACAGGGAAATAGGCTGCCATTTCTTTGCCGACAAACCGCAACGCATCCACCGGTGACAGTCTTTGGTAGACCGGACATGGCGAGAGCACCTCAATGAAACTATATCCTTTTCCTTCAACCTGAGCTTTGAATGCGGTAAAGAGCGCTTTTCTGACCTTTCGAACACCATCAGGTCCATCGATTGCAACTCTTTCTATGTGGTATGGTCTGTCCAGGGTGTTCAAAAGTTCGCACATACGTATTGGAGGACCCATTGTTTCTGGATCCCTTCCGTTCGGGGATGTTGCTGTCTTCTGGCCGATAAGACTCGTAGGGGCCATCTGGCCGCCGGTCATTCCATAAACGGCATTATTCATGAAAACAACTGTTATATTTTCACCACGGTTAGCGGTGTGGATTGTCTCTGCAGTGCCGATGGCGGCCAAGTCGCCATCACCCTGGTAGGAGAAAACAATCCGGTCAGGAAGGACACGTTTAATGCCTGTAGCAACTGAAGGCGTTCGCCCATGAGCAGCTTCAGTGACGTCGAAGTTCATGTAGAAATAGGCAAGAACAGAACAACCGACAGGGGCAACACCTATTGTTCTTTTCCTGATCTTCAGCGCGTCCACGACTTCGGCAATCAGTGTATGGGCTATACCATGGCCACATCCTGGACAATAGTGTGTGCGAACATCAGTCAATGCCTCTGGTTTTTTGTATGTGAAATCCATATTTATTTCTATTTCAACGTCTTTTCTTGATACGGGCTATGGTTTTAATTCTTTTTAGAATAGTACTTGTAAGAGGGACTCCGCCACCCATTCGACCTTCGAAAAAAACGGGTACTTGCCCATTTACCGACATTTTTACATCTTCCAGCATTTGGCCGCTGCTCATCTCAACAACAAGTATTCCTTTAGCGCGTTCGGCTGCTTTTGCTATTGCGGTATGGGGAAATGGCCATAGCGTTATGGGGCGGATCAGCCCTGCACGAATTCCTGCCTCCCTGGCAACAGTGAGTGCCCCTTTTGCTATTCTGGCGCTGGTTCCATAAGCCACCAGAAGAACGTCACAATCCCTTGTCAGGCGGTCTTCCCAGAGAATCTCATCCTTCCTGATGCGGGCATATTTTTTCTGTAACTTGATGTTCAGGGCCTCTAGTTCTCCCTCAACAAGGTACAATGATCTGATAAAGTTCGGGCTTCGATTCCTCGCGCCATTTACGGCCCAATCCTTTGGGGGCATTACCGGCGGTCTGCCCGTGTAAAGTGTCAGGGGCTCCATCATCTGCCCTAGACGTCCATCTGTAAGGATCATTACAGGATTGCGGTATTTTTCGGCAAGGCCAAATGCTTTAATTGTAAGGTCATGCATTTCCTGTACAGAGTTCGGGGCTAATACAATCTGGTGATAATCTCCATGCCCACCTCCTTTTGTTGCCTGGAAATAATCGGCCTGAGATGGTGCAATATTCCCGAGGCCTGGACCGCCCCTCTGTACGTTTACAATAACACCAGGAAGCTCCGCTCCTGCCAGGAAAGATATTCCCTCCTGTTTCAGGCTTATTCCAGGCGACGAAGAACTGGTCATGGCACGTTTACCGGCTGCAACGGTTCCAAAAACCATATTTATTGCTGCAATTTCGCTCTCTGCCTGAATGAAAATCCGTCTATGTTCAGGCATGTGGGTTGCCATATACGCGGTAAGTTCGTTCTGAGGTGTAATAGGATAACCATAATACGCATCGCATCCTGCCCGTATAGCGCCTTCGCCGATTGCATCATTACCGTTCATGAGCACGCGCTTTGCCATTTATTGATTATCCTCCGGTGGAGTAGTCTTGGACCCTTTGGATTTGATTTGCGAAATCCTTATGGCCATATCCGGACACATGGATACACACCGCTTGCATCCAGTACACGCTTCAGGTTGTTCACTTTTCGGAAAATGATTCCCCTTTGAATTCAAAGACTTTGACATTATTAAGACTGAATGAAGGCAAGCCTCAATGCAATATTCACATCCTTTGCATCGTTCACTATCTATTAAGACTTTGAAATTCATTGTTTTTGAGAGTCTAGACTTGTGTGAATGTAAATCCAATGATAAAGTTAAAGCTCCTTTAAAAATCATAAAGGGCAAAAGGAGTTATAATCAATGAAATCCATCGATAGACGCCAGTTTCTGAAAGCAACTGCAGTGATCAGTACGGTCGCTACTGTATTACCTGACGTTTCAAATGCTGCAGATTCATCCAAGGCGGTGATATATGTTGTCCATGGCAGGGATATCACCAAGATGGTTGCTGCTGGAATGGAAAAACTGGGGGGGTGGGCTAAGTTTGTTAAGAAAGGTCAGAAAGTTACACTGAAACCTAATGTTGCCTGGATAAGTAAACCTGAGCAAGGTGCAGATACTGACCCGGTGCTGGTTTCGGAATGTGTTAAAGCATGCAAAACTGCAGGTGCATCTGAAGTGGTTGTTCCTGAGAAATCAGTAAATGACTGGAAGCAGTCATTTGGAAGCAGCGGTGTACTGGAAGCTGTAAATAGAGCCGGCGGTCGTATGTATGCTTTAACGGAAGACAAGTATTTCAGGAAGACCGACTTTCCTGATGCGAAGATCCTTAAACAGGCTGATGTTGCAATTGACGTGCTTGATACCGGTTGTCTGGTGAATATGCCCATAGCCAAGAGTCATAGTGGGACAACTCTGACGCTTGGAATGAAAAACTGGATGGGATCAGTCAAGGATCGACAGTTCTGGCATCGGAACAAGCTGCATCAGTGCATTGCGGACTGTTGTACGGTTATCAAGCCTGTGCTCACAATAATGGACGCAACACGCATAATGCTTACGAAAGGGCCGAGGGGGCCGGGCGAGATGGAACGTCCTGATTTGCTGATTTTTGGTACAGATCCTGTTGCTGTTGATGCTTATTCCGCAACTCTTTTCAAGAAGGAGCCGTTCAGTATAGAGTACATTAAGATTGCCCACGACATGGGGCTTGGTTGCGGTGACCTGAGCCATGTGGATGTAGTGAAGATTGAAGCTTGATAGTGCATTTAACCATGCGCCTGACTATTCGAATAATTTTCCTTTTGCTTGCTGCCGTTTTCGCATTACAGGTTATTCCTCGTGTTGTCGAACGTAAACTCGAGAGCGAAAGCCTGCGAAATGGCGGCACCGGTATTATTTCCAGTGACACTGTAACCGGCAGGAGTCTAGCCTTGTTGCTGCCTGCTCTGAGTCCTTTCTCTGGGATTGCCTCGGCAGCTGCCAGGCAATCGCTGGGCTGGGTTTTTCTGCTTGGCTTGCCGGTATTTATCATGGCAATTTTGAAGGGGAGATGGTTTTGTTTTCATTTATGTCCTACGGGTTTTATCGCTGAGCTTGCGGGAAAATTAAGACCGGAGGTCAAGTCACGGTTTGTTTCGATGCCTAGATTCAACGAGCTCCTGCTTTTCCTGGCGCTTGGTAGTGCCTTGTTTGGATATCCGTTGTTTATATGGCTTGATCCCTTATGTATATTTAATGGATTTTTCAGCGTTTGGCATACGCCGGTTACAATGGTGAGTTTATTGCCTGCCATTGGCTTGATCCTGATTGTTGCATTGAGTATCTACAGGCCGAATGCCTGGTGTTATCGGATTTGTCCTCTTGGCATTTCCCAGGAACTTCTTGGAAAAGCCTGGCGTCATATTCATTCCCGGAAAGAGCTTGCTTCCACGCAAGTAGAAGAGGGGCATAAACCTGAACTGGGGCTGGGCCGGAGGCTTTTTATTTCTCTCATTGCCGGTGGTGTTACAGGTTTGGCTGCGAGAAATATCGTTGGTAAGCAATATTCCATAAGACCCCCTGGTGCCATCGCAGAGGATAAATTTACCGCTGTATGTATCCGGTGCGGGAACTGTGTTCGCGCATGTCCAAAGAAAATCATTTTTCCAGACACCGGGCAGTCGGGGATAGCTGGAATACTTACACCCGTATTGCGATTTGATCCGGAATATTGTGCGGAGTGGTGTAATGAATGTACGAAAGTATGTCCCACAGGTGCTATTTCAAGGATATCGCTCCAGGCGAAGAATAATATAGCGATGGGTACTGCTGTTGTGGCAAAGCAGCATTGCCTGGCATGGGAAAACGGGCAGTCATGTATGGTGTGTGACGAGTATTGCCCGTATCACGCCATAAAGGTTATTAAGAATGATGAAGTGCTTTGTCCGGAGGTTGATCCGGAAATATGCAGGGGGTGCGGATTCTGTCAGGCTGGTTGCCCGGCTGAAACCAAGGCGATTGTTGTTCAGGGTAAACCTCAGCGAACTCTTCCTCATGTGAATCTGCAGGGAACTTAAGTCTTTTAGTCTGTATTGATATTGATTATAAAAGAATTTGTAAGCGAGTCTGAAGGTATCCATCCTCTTTTGCCGTCTATTTCAACTTTCGTCCAGGCTCCGTGCTGATCCAGAATCCGGGCCGAAGTGTCACGCAATATGTTAAAGCAGGCCATCGATGAATAGGCGGGAACCAGTCTTGCTTTATCGTTTCTGACAACAGTTGCTTCGTTGGTAGATAATTGTAAAAGGTTCCAGAGAGGAATGTAAGCGATGGCTGCTATAATGAGCAAAACAAGTGCGGCGATTGACCCTTTCCTGTATTTTATTGTCAGCATCAGGGATAAGGTAATGATTATCAACCAGTAACAGATGGCGACTGCCATTCGTATCTTCCTGATGTCTTTCCTCGGTACCGTTTTTTCTTCCCTGATGTTTTTGCCGGATGAAAGATCGCCAGAATGTGGGATTTCCTTTGGTTTATAAATTGCTTCGGTTATGGTTTTTTTGTTTGTTTGCAAAGTGATCTTGAAAGGGCCTTTAGATATTGATTTGTACGTATTGTCAATCGGATCAAAAAAACAGAATGTGATTGCCGGGATGGTAACAGCATTTGTGTTTTGAGGGATAAGTATCTGCTCGAATGTTTTCGTGTTAGTATCCAGGGCTGGTATCTGTTTTGGCGGATAGACTTTGAAGTTTGGCGAGGCCGGAATACTTATCGACGATACGGGTTCCAGATATCCTTTTCCTCGTATTGTGGTAGTGATATTAATGAGGTCGCCCACAGTTGCATTTTCAGATGATAATGCAGCTTCAATTGAAAAGTTACCTATTGCGCCGGAGAAGAATGCAGGTTTTCCTGTATCTGGGAGTGTCTTTACAAGTAAAGAAAGTGCTTTTGCTTTAATATCGTGTCGTGAAATCTGCCTGAATAAACCAAATCCAGATACAATACCTATTCGTATGCTAGGTGAGATTTCGATGGCTTCAGCTTTAATTGCCCTCGCATCACAAATAAAACGTCTTTTTTCCATTATCTGGTTCCCTTTCATGCTCCGCTCCAAGGGAAATTCGCGGAATCCGCTAAGAATCAACTTGCTGCCGTCAGGCATTGACAATAACTGGAGGTTCTGGTCAAGGCCCAGGCCCAAGGATGTAAGGGAGATTTCGAGCTGGAATAATTCATTCAGGTACACATTGTCTCTGCTTGCTCTTACTTCGGCTGAAACCATGTCTTGTAACACCTGTGCCGGCGCTGTATTCAAAAAGAACAGGTAAAGAATTAAATAGATGCCAAATTTCTTTGTCATGGTTTCAAGTCTTTCGGCGGTGATAACATTCTGTTAATTGTTGTGATGTTGTCCGTCGGTTGTTTTATTCCATGTTCCGCAATAATTCTTATGTTTGGTACGGTATCCTTATTCTCCTGATGAATCGATGTGAGTACGCTGGAACCGACCACTGTGAGAATTATGAGTGAAGATGAGA
>Ga0156394_1157_pt3 | contig 18184 bp, 18 predicted proteins | sample RifOxyA3_FD_108038 | JGI IMG/M metagenome (GOLD analysis project Ga0156394, IMG submission 108038) | Lentisphaerae bacterium RIFOXYA12_FULL_48_11 | reverse complement strand
CAAATCTGATTTTTCCGATTGATAAATTGGGTTGGGATAACTGGCAATGGAATGCCTTTTGTACGTTAACGTATTTTGGCGATAGATAAAACGTTGCAGTCGCCAAACGTACAAATCAGGAAGGAACTATATGTTGAATAAGAGCGATTCAATTATTCATTATGTATTGAGAATAACGGCGGCATTATTCTTATGTCTCATGGTTTATCTTGTACTGCTCCAGTCCGGTGTTGCTGCGAGTATTGGCTTCCAGCTGCATTACGACGTATTGTTCGTTTCTTTTATTTTTGGTGTAATATTCTATTCATTAAGTCGACTGCCATCACGATTTTCTATGCTCGGGCTTGTGATGTTGTCTACAACAATATGCGGCATGGTGCTGTCCAGTATGTGGGTGGAAGCAATATCAGACCTTTCCGTGATGGTTGGATTATTCCCTTATGCTGATGCATCAAGTTATATGGAAGATGCTTTTCGGCTTTTACATGGGCAGGAATTAAGTGGATTTTCCTCCCGACGTCCCTTGTCTCCCGGATTTTGGTCGGTTCTTCTCTTTTTATGTGACGGAAATTTCAAGTTTGCATTAGCGGCAATGGTGTTCATCACTGCCCTGTCTATGGTTTTGCCTGTACGGGAAGTGGTTAAAACACATGGTTGGTTGGCGGGATATGTGATGTTCTTATCGTTATTCCTGTTCTATCGACGTATTATAGGAACAACACTAGGCGAACATTTGGGACTGATGTTGGGATGTATTGGTTTTGCTTATATGTGGCGTTCAGTTCGTTTTGATCAGAAATCATTTGCTTTAGCCGGTGTTTTTATTCTCAGTTTAGCTTTAAATGCCCGTTCCGGTGCCTTCTTTATTCTTCCCGTATTGGCGATTTGGGCCGGATTTGCATGGCGAGATCAACTCCGATTCTCTATCAAGATGTTTGTTTATATGTGCCTTGCTCTTAGTTGCGGATTTGTCATGAATACAATTGTTTTACGCACAATAGGGCAATCTGGTGCAAATCAGGGCAATTTTTCTTATATATTGTATGGATTGGCACATGGTGGAGATTGGGCGCATGTTTACCAGGATATTCCGGAACTACAATCCATGTCTGAACAAGAGCGAAACAGCGCAATATATACCCTGGCACGGAAAGAGATTATAAAAAAACCGCTTCGCCTTGTGGTAGGTGTCTGTCGAACTTACCAGTATTTCTTCTTCTCAAGCGAAGGCTGTTTTTCGTTTGTGAACTTTGCTCTTCAGAAATCTTTGATTCAGTCTGACCTTCCGCCTTCGATGCAGAAAATCATCTCTACTCAAGGAGCTGCTGGTGTTCTAATGGAGGTATGTCGAAATCCATGGAAATACATCCATATTATGGCAACATTAATTATGTTTGGTTTTCTTTCAGTATTGTCTCTGCTAGGCCTTTACGCCTTACTTAAGTGCCGTACATCTGTGCACAATTTATTAATGTTCAGTGGATTGGGAATTCTCGCCTCAGTACCCTTTGCTCCCCCATGGCATGCGGATATGATGAGAGCATACGCTGTAACTATTCCAATGGCTGGTGCTTTCGCCGCCATCGGAGCAGCTGCCTTGCTGACAGTAATGAAAAGAGGATCTATTTCGACTTCTTCTACAACAGTCAAATTAACGGCACAAAACGTCGTCACTGAACCTGCATTGTTTGTTGTTATCCTTGTTTTGCTTGTCGGATTGGCTCCGATAAGCATTAAAACATTTCATCCTTTACTCGAGCAAGTTGATGTCCCGCAAGCATTGTGGAGGTTGAAGCTCGTTCCTGGTTCCATTGTATCGCTTGCTGAGGTCAGGACCAACTCCGCATGGGGTAGCACGGTTAAATTGTCTGATGTACACAACAATGTGGGTGTTTTCTCTTCAGTCTATCAGGAACAAAGTAATGTGTCTCAGATCTTAGCCTTTACTTCGGATCAAGTGTTGGCCATGGGTTATGAAACTCAAGCAAACACGGTACGTTACCTGGTAATTGATAGAGCTTACTTTCAGCGTTGCGGCACTGGTTCCTTCCTTGCAGATGCAGAACCAATCTTGCCCGATCTGCCATATGTACGGTGGTGGAAGATTCGCCCGGCAAGTAGGTAGTTTTATTCTGTAAAAGGTTAATGTGATTACCGTGTAAAGATGCTTAAGAAGTGTGTCGGTCGTCATAAATGCCTAACTGTTAAATAGTTTCTTGATAACTTAGATATGCAAAGACAGATGGAAAAGATTGATGCTATTATTCTTGCTGGAGGGTTAGGTACCAGGTTGAGGACAGTAATAACTGATCGTCCCAAAGTTCTTGTACCCATCAACAACCGACCATTTCTAGATATTATATTGAATACCTTGAGTCAGTGTAACCTCGTTGGCCACGTTATTCTGGCAATTGGTTATATGGCAGAGAAAATCATAGAAGAGTATCAACAAACGCAAAAATATCCCTATAAAATCAGCTTTTCAGTAGAGGAAAAGCTGATCGGAACTGGGGGCGGCATAAATAAGGCGTTATCTTTAACGACAACGGAAAAGGTTTTGGTGTTCAATGGAGACTCTTTTGTCGGTGTGAACCTTTATGAACTTCTCAAGTTCCATGATGATAATCATGCGGCCGCGACGATGACCGTAGTTGAGGTTGATGATACGAGCCGTTTTGGTCGCGTTATTATTGACAAAGATGGAAGAATAGTTTCTTTTCTAGAAAAAAACTCTGATGATGCAGCTGGATATATCAATGCAGGCGTTTATGTTTTTCAGAAAACGCTTTTTGACGATGTTGTTAAAGACATTCCTATATCTCTGGAGCGTGATTTAATGCCTTTATTTCTAAAGAAAGGAGTTTATGGATTTATCACAAAGGAGAATTTTATTGACGTAGGTACGCCTGAGTCTTATAGAGCAGCAAGCCGTCTATTTTTAACAAAATGATATAAGGATAAATGTATTCAACCTTTGTAAAGAACCCGCAACAAACCAGGGTTAAAATCACTGCCGGTGCTATTATTGAAAATGCTTTCGGTGGGTTGCTTCTTGAAAGGCGCACGGATAATGGTTTGTGGGGACTCCCCGGGGGGGCTGTGTTCCCTGGGGAAACATTGATAACAACGGCGTTACGGGAGATTCAGGAAGAAACAGGATTAATCGTGGGAATAAAGGGTTTCCTGGGCATTTATTCAGATCCGCAGGATGGTCGTATTGTTTGTTATCCTGACAATGGCGATTTGGTCCATATTATTGATGTGATTTTTATTGCATCAGTTGTCTCTGGTAATCTCAGAACAAGTAATGAGAGTTTTGACGTGAGGTTCTTTGGCCGCCATGAGCTGCCGGCAGATATTGTTCCGCCAGCCATCCGTCCTGTCCGAGATTATCTTAATGGCGAGCATGGCAAAATATGTTAATGATTTCAAGATGAGCCGAATGGATTTGCTGATAAAAATGAAAGAAAAAGCTGAATGGGTTTGGAAGGAAACCCTTTTTCTGCACGGCTTGGCGCCGGAAACGAGGTTGGCATCCTCTCTGTCTGATGTGGAAATATTGACTGTCCTTTTTTACAGTGGATTAATGCATTATAATCCGAAATTACCATTTTCTGATAAAAGAGATCGCCTTATCATCAGTAAAGGTCATGGTTCAATTTCCATGTATCCCATTCTTGCAGACGTTGGCTTTTTCGGGTTGGATGAGCTGGCTAAAATCAGCCAGAGTGATTCATTGCTGGGTGTAATTCCGGATACCTTGATCCCTGGTTATGAAACAATAAATGGTTCGTTGGGCCATGGTTTAGGCGTGGCTTGCGGGATGGCGCTTGCATTGAAAAGAAAAGGCATCGACCGAAGGGTGTTTGTCCTGTGCGGAGATGGAGAACTGAATTCCGGAGCGATGTGGGAAGCGATTATGTTGGCTTCGTTTCATTGTCTGGATAACCTTTTTGTTATTGTGGATAACAACAAAATGTCCATGTTGGGATACCAGAAAGATATCCTTGGTCTGGAACCGTTGGAAGAGAAATTTTCAGCGTTTAAATGGAATTCTGACGTCATCAATGGCCATAATATAGAAAAAATATATGAAACATTGAATGGATTGTTGAATCAACGGAATGGTCGTCCTTCTGTTATTATTGCTGATACCATTAAAGCCAGAGGCATCTTGCAGTGGGAGAATGATGAGCTGTGCCATATCAGGTCTCTCAAGGCAGAAGAAGTCAAAAGGTTGCTCAAGGAGAAGAAATGAGCAATGTTGCAATGAAAGCCATGAGGGATGCTTTGATAGAAGGCGTTTATCGAAGAATGCAGGATGATAGGCGGATTTTCTTTCTTTCGGCTGACATGGGCGCTCCAGTTCTTGATAAGCTGCGGGCAGACTTCAGGGATCGTTTTATCAATATTGGGATTGCCGAGCAAAATCTCATCAATGTAGCTACTGGCTTGGCCCTCGAGGGATTTGTCGTCTATGCCTATGCTATTGCGCCGTTTGTTCTGAGGGCTTATGAACAGATTCGAATAAATCTGGCTTTGTCGTCGCAAATACGCCAGCTCAATGTAAACATCGTGGGTACAGGGGCTGGCGTTAGCTATGATGTATCGGGGCCTACACATCACTGTCTTGAAGACCTATCGGTCATGAGAACGCTCCCGAACATTGTTGTATGTTCGCCTAGCGACAGCTGCTTGGCGCAATTGTTTGTCGACTATTCCATTCATACAAAGAAACCAAAATATATCCGGCTTGATGGTAAACCTTTACCTTTTATTTATAATGAATCAATGGCTCCTTCTTTTGAAAAGGGTTTCTACGAGCTGGTGAAAGGGGATAAAGCCTGCATTGTGTCGTCCGGATACATGACGCATATGGCCCTCGAAATAAGCAAGGAGATTGAGGATAAGTCCATAGGTGTTGTGGATATATTCACGATCAAGCCTATTGATGAAATGTCCCTGTTTGAGATTCTGAAAAGCTATAAAACTGTTATTACCCTGGAAGAAGGATTTATCGGGAAGGGAGGCTTGGATAGCCTCGTTCTTTGCCTCCTTAATGATCTGCAGGCAGATGTCCGTGTCAAACGTTTCGGCTTTAAGGATGAGTATTTGTTCAAGGTTGGTTCTCGGGACTTCCTTCACAACCAAAGCGGTTTTGACAAGAAATCAGTGCGAGATTGGATTTTGAACGAATGTTTATAACGGAGAGATCGATATGAAGATTTTAGTAACTGGTGGTGCAGGTTATTTGGGATCAATAATGGTGCCTATGCTTCTGGAGAAAGGCAATAAAGTCATTGTCGTTGATAATTTCTTGTACAATCAAACATCTCTTCTGGATTGTTGTAACCGAAAAGAACTGCAAATTATCAGGGGTGATGTTCGAAACCAAGCTCTTATGTCTGATGCAATGCGAGATATTGATGTAATTTTCCCTCTGGCTTGTCTTGTTGGAGCACCTTTGTGTGAAAAAATGCCCCTTGAGGCAAAATCGATAAATTATGACGCGATCAAGATGATTCTTGAGCTGCGCAGTAAATCGCAACTGATTATTTTTCCAACAACAAATAGCGGATATGGTGTTGGCCAGAAAGGTCTTCATTGTACGGAAGAAACGCCACTTAATCCAATATCGCTTTATGGAAAACTTAAAGTTCAGATTGAGAATGAACTATTGGCAAGTGGTAATGCAATAAGCCTTCGGTTGGCCACTGTTTTTGGTATCAGTCCTAGAATGCGTATTGATCTGCTTGTCAATGACTTTACATACAGGGCTCTCTATGATCGTTTTCTCGTGTTGTTTGAAGCTCGTTTCATGAGGAATTATATTCATGTACGAGATGTTGCAAGTGCATTTGTACATTGTCTTGAGAACTTTAGGACCATGAAGGATAATCCCTATAACGTGGGTTTAAGTTCTGCAAATCTGAGTAAGTGGCAACTTTGCGAAGAAATCAAAAAACAATTGCCGAATTTCTATTTCGTGGAGGCAGAGGTAGGGGAAGACCCCGATAAACGAGATTATATGGTCAGTAATGCAAAAATAGAGGGTACCGGCTTTAAAACCATGCAATCTATTCAGGATGGTATTGCAGAACTTATAAAGGGATACCAGGTTGTCAGGAGGAGCCAGTACAGCAATGTCTGATACAATGTACAAGAAAATCCTTGTTACTGGGTCATCCGCCGTTCTTGGTACAGCAATCAGATCCATAAGCAGCGAGTATCCGCAACATGAATTCATTTTTGTTACATCCGCCAATTGTGACCTCAGGGATATGCCTGAAACCCTTCAATATGTAAAAAAATGCAAACCTGATGCGATCATGCATTTAGCAGCAGTGAGTGGGGGTATTGGTCTTAGCATGAAACATCCGGCCACGATGCTTCGAGATAACATCCTTATGGCATTCAGCATTATGGAAGCAGCCAGAAGCTGCTGCGTAAAAAAGACTATCATGACGCTTACTGCAGGTATGTATCCGGCGAAGTCCCTCTTGCCCCTAAAGGAGGAATTCATTCATGATGGCTATCCTCACGAATCGAATTACGGTTCATCTTTTGCTAAAAGACTGATAGATCCGGCTATAAGAGCGTATCGGGAAGAATATGGCTTGAATGTGGTAGGGTTAATACCCGGCGGCATTTATGGCGAAAATGATAATTTTAATTATGAGGACGCAACAATGGTGCCTTCTCTCATCAGGCGCTTTTATGAGAGTAAGAATAACAACGAAAAGATTGTCATATGGGGCGATGGAACGCCTTTGCGTGAATACAGCTACTCAAAAGATCTTGCCAGGATCTTCATGTGGGCACTTGAGAATTATGGCGACGTGCAGGTTTTAAATATTGGTTCAACGGAGGAGAATTCGGTCAGGGATATAGCTTTCATGATTGCTGATATTATAAACATAGATAAAGCGCGGATTGTTTTTGATAAATCAAAACCACTTGGCATATTCAGGAAAAATACTGATAATTCCCGTTTTATTGCTTTATCCGGCTTTAAATATACACCTTTCCGGGAGGGTCTTGAGCAAACAATTCAATGGTTTGCTCGTACTTGCCAGGACCAACCCGATGCAATACGTTTTTACAGAAAATCGAATAGAGATTGATCAATGGAGAAAAAGTGAAATATAGAAAACTGGGGCAAACATGCCTAACTGTTTCCGAGCTTGGTTTCGGTACCTGGGGGATTGGTGGCAATGCGTATGGACAAGTTGATGATAATGAATCAAAGAAAGCCCTGAAAGCTGCATTTACCTCTGGAATTAATTTCTATGATACAGCTAATTTATATGGAAACGGTCATAGCGAAGAATTGCTTGGCGAGGTATTTGCCGGCAGACGTGATGAAGTCATCATTGCAACAAAAGGGGGAACGTTGCCACACACGACCTTTGACATGCCGCAGGATTTCTCTTCTCGTCATATCAAGGAAGCGCTGGTTGGAAGCCTGAAACGTTTAAAGACTGATTATATCGATCTGTATCTCCTTCATAGCCCTAAAATTGTAGATATCGAGAGGAATGCCGATCTTTTGAATACTCTTGAAGCATCGAAAAAAGAGGGAAAGATCCTTGCGTATGGTGTATCGGCCAGGACGCCTGACGATGCAATGAGGGCTATTGATAAGTTTGGCTTTAATGTTGTGGAAGTAAATTTCAACTTGATCGATCAAAGGGCTCTGGGGAATGGATTATTTGAGCGAGCACGAAAGGATAAACTGGGTCTGATTATACGAACGCCGCTTACATTTGGTTTTTTGACAGGTAAACTTCACGGTGATGAGACATTCGTGGGTACAGATCATAGGTCTAATTGGCCGAAAGATCAACTGAAACGATGGGGCCAAGCCCACCAGTTGTTCTCATTCCTTTATAAGGGTAAAAATCGGACACCAGCCCAGGCGGCTCTTCGATATTGCCTCGATTATGAGGCCGTTTCTACGGTTATTCCCGGCATGATTAATATCCATGAGGTTGACGAGAATGTCGCATCATCCGGCATGTCCTCTTTGACTGTCGAAGAAATAGATTTGATTAAACATATCTATAAAGAGAAAGAAGCAGAGTTTTATGACAGGAGCTTCCAAAAGGTTAAACCCAATGAAGCCAGTTGATTTTGCATTCGTCTGGAAAGAGGAACAGCAAGTGCTGGCTCGTCTGGCAGCAAATGTTCCCGAAAATGGTACTATCGTAGAAATCGGTACGGCTATGGGAGGAACTGCCTTGATCTTCCATCAGGCTTTGCGCAATAAAGGTATAAAAATATATACAGTGGACGCTCTTGATTGCGTAAGGGCAAAGGATAATCTGAAAGACACAGATGTATCTATCATGAATCTTTCATCGAGTGAATTTGCAGATGTATGGAAAAAGAATATTCGGAAATCAATAGATCTTCTTTATATAGATGGCGATCATAGCTTTTGCGGTGTTTTTGAAGATTTTAATGCGTGGTTTCCTTTTGTGGCAATTAAAGGGAACGTTGCCTTTCATGATTATGACCCCATTGAAAGAGGTTGTCTTGCTCATTTGGGTGTTAAAATCTGTTTGGATACTCTTGTTGCGCAGGGATTCCTTAGTAATGTTCTTCATGAATACAAGATTCTTTCAGGCACTAAAAATAACAACGACGCAACGAATCTCGATTGGAGGGGCTGTTTTCGCACGTTTATTGAAATGGCCGAAAGAATAAACAGTAAGCGCGATGTAATCTTCAAGACTTCTATAAAAGAGGGGGTGAAGACCCTTTTGACGCGTAGGTTGCAATTTGATAGCGTGGAAGCATGCTACTGTCTCGAGCATGTGCTGATGTATGACTTTGAATATCTTGATTTGCATACACGATCATTTTATGATTTTAGGAGATGGGTGGAAATGCTTGCTTTTCTTGATCACGCCCATGGACGTTCCTTATTTCCTGTGCGTTGCAAGGATATCTCAATGCCGGGAAACGCCTTTATGCTGTCACAAATGATTGCTCATGAGCAGTTGCGTATTTCTATTCTGTCTTCAATCCTCAAAACAATTGTAGAATGGGAGCCGTAAGAAAGTTTCACGCATGAAATTATTCTCGAAGTGGGGCTAAAAGCAGCATGCAAATATTCAAGACAATGTTATGAAATTAACAACGGAATCTTTTGCCAATTTATTCGGAACGAACATTGATGATTTAAGCCGGCATTGCGGGGATCTCATCCACAGTGCAGAATTCACCTATAATAAAATCCTTGGTGAAGAACGTGATCGGATCATGTTGCAGGTTCTTGAAAAAATCTTTGCTCCCAAGCTTGCCAGGGCGGGTGAAGAGAGGAGGCCCGATTGGGAGCAAGGATGGAAGGAGAATCTTGATGAATATTTAGCTTCAGGTTATAATTTAGAAAAGCTTATCCCTAAATATTTTAAGCAATATGTTCCTGCACGTTTGAACCTTGAGTACATCATGCCTTTATCGCCCAATTTTGTATTTGCCTATACCCATGTGTATAGGACGTGGATTTTCAAAAAATATTTAAGCGAGGTTGATCATATTTATGAATTTGGTTGTGGGCCTGCATATCATTTGGCTTACCTGGCTCAATTATTCCCGGACAAGGAACTCTTTGGACTTGATTGGGCTACATCATCACAAGAGATCATCAAGCATTTGGCAAAGCAATCAGGCTGGAGGATTAAAGGTGGACAGTTTGATTTCTTTAAACCAGATCCTGCGTTTTGCTTGAATAAGAATAGCGGCGTCCTGACATTTGGAGCGCTAGAACAGATCGGTGATAATCATGGCCCATTTCTGGAACATATTCTGAAGAATAGACCGTCTATTTGTGTCAATGTTGAATGCCTCCATGAGCTGTACAGTCCTGATAATCTCCTGTCTTATCTTGCGTTACAGTACCATCAAAAAAGAAATTATCTTTCAGGGTATCTTACAAAGTTGCAAGGGCTGGAAAAAGACAAGAGAATCAAAATAATAAGATATCATTACCACAAATTCGGCAACCTATATGATGATGCATTGTCATATGTAATATGGAAACCACTTTAAATGTTTGCCTTGACCATGATTCTTCATTCTTTGATTATTATATCTTAACAAGAAAATGACTGAAAAATCAGGAGTGTATTATGATTAAAGCGAATAAAACTAAGCTGGACGGGGTTCTGCTAATCCAGCTGGACTCGTTCGAAGACCATCGTGGTGAATATGTTGAAACATACAATGAAGCTGAATATCGGGCGGCGGGGATTGATATTGCTTTCAAACAGGACGATTATTCTATCTCCAAGAAAAACGTTTTGCGCGGCCTACACGGTGATTCGGAGACTTGGAAGCTCATTACATGCCCTTTTGGAAAACTATACCTAGTGGTTGTGAATTGCGTGGAATCATCCAAGGACTTTGGAAAATGGGATGCTTTTGTCCTTTCAGATAGAAACCATCGGCAAGTCTTGATACCGCCGAAATTTGGTAATGGGCATCTCGTTTTAAGCGACGAGGCTATGTTTGGTTACAAGCAGTCCTCATATTATAATCCCGGGACACAGTTCAGTTATAAATGGAACGACCCCATGTTTAATATCTGGTGGCCTGTTTCAAATCCTATACTTTCAAGAAGGGACGAGGCGGGAATGTATCTCTAATGACTATGATAAGGTGACATGAGTGGAATGAAAGTATCAATTATTGTTTTTGAAGTTAATGAAGTGGATGGTATGAGGGCTATGATGCCTCAAATCAAGCGAGAGTGGTATGATGAGCTAATAGTTGTGGACGGAGGATCAACCGACGGTACAATCGAATATGCAAAAGAAAAAGGCTACAGTATATTTATCCAGAAAGAAAGGGGGGTGGGTGCCGCTCTTAATGAGGCCGTGCGAAAAGTGAGCGGTGATATTGTTATTATTTATGCCCCTGACGGCAGTTTTGAAGTTGATCAAATACCCATTATTACGGAGAAAATCAGGGCTGGCTATGATGTTGTGAATGTATCACGCTATATGGGCGGCAATAAAAGTCACGATGACAACATTTTTACAGGTACTGCGAATTGGATATTTACTAAAATTGCCGGTTTGATGTTTCCTTTCCAGTTTACCGATTTCTTGTATACGTATCTTGGTTTCAGGCGAGAGGTTATTAGCGGTCTCAATATTGATAACAAGGAAAGAACCTGGGGGCAAATACTTCTCTTGAGAGCTGTTAAAAAGGGTTTAAAAATAATAGAGATACCGGGTACAGAGTACAAACGGATTGGCGGAGATGTGAAGGTTCCTAAAATCAGGGCAGGTTGGGCAATAGTAAAGACCCTTATGCAAGAGAAGTTCTCTTGAACGGCCTTATAATTATATTTTTGGGCATTACTGTTGCTATATCTTCAGGAGATATTGTTCAATGATTATTACTAGAACACCTTTTCGTATCTCTTTTTTTGGTGGCGGTACAGATTATCCGGCATGGTATAAAGAACATGGCGGTTCTGTTTTAAGCACCACAATCAATAAATACTGCTATATCAATTGCCGATACCTTCCTCCGTTTTTTGATATGAAATACCTTGTCCGCTACTCTGTTCGAGAGGAGACTAAAACTATTGTTGAAATAAAGCATCCCTCTGTCAGGGCGTGTCTGAATTATATCAATTTAGATAAAGGTATAGAAATGATTCATACGAGCGATCTGCCGGCTCGTTCGGGTATTGGATCGAGCTCCGCCTTCACTGTTGGCCTAATAAGCTCCCTGTATGCCCTAAAGGGCCAAATGACCTCAAAGAGGAAGCTTGCTCGTGATGCTATTCATGTTGAACAGAATATAATTAAAGAAAGCGTTGGATCACAAGATCAGGTTGCAGTTGCTTTCGGAGGTTTGAATAGAATTGATTTTGGAGGTGAGACAGACTTTTATGTTTCTCCCGTAACTATTGAAAATGGAAAATTAGATGCGTTTCAGGACCATCTAATGTTGTTCTTTACTGGATTTACGCGGAATGCTTCAGAAATTGCTTTAGAGCAGGTAAAGAAGTTGCCTGACAAGAAAATAGAATTAAAAACCATGCAGCAAATGGTTGATAATGCCATTGAAATATTGAATGGCAATATTGCCAATATAACTGATTTTGGAAAATTACTGCACGAATCATGGCTCCTTAAAAGAGGACTCACTAAACTGATTACAACAAATACAATTGATGACATCTATGAGGCCGCGCGCGAGGCAGGGTCCTTGGGAGGCAAGTTATTGGGGGCAGGAGGCGGAGGGTTTATGCTACTGTTTGTGCCGCCTGAGAAACAGCAACGAGTCAGAGAAAGATTAAAAAATATTCTGTATGTTCCTTTCCGTTTTGAAAACCTTGGCAGTCAGATTGTACTCTATTCTACGCAGGATTTTTCTTAACATAAATCAATCGTGGGCTTTTACCCCTGAGGGCTGTCGCAGCGTGCGTATACGAAGAACGATGTACTGCCGGATGCGTCTGATGTTTCAATTGACGTCCGAGTCAATCTTTCGCCATATCCCTTTGTTGTTATCAGGTAATAAGGTCTTGATCGGCGCCGAGAACGTTGTGCTGCCATATTGATCAAGCTCTGGCTTATTCATGACTAGAAAAACAAGCAGACCGGCTTGCTCGTTGTAACACATAACCAACGAATCTCCAGGAGAGAAGGACTCGATTTCTGCTGTTGTAGCAGGATAGCCTGATGAATGAATTGCAAGGTTCTTCCGTACTTCATTCAGGTCAACCCGTGTGCTCCACGAGGATTGGCTTTCCCCGTAGTTGAGTGTGATGATTGAGCCTCGGATAGTTTTTAACCGCTGGTATTGTGAAGTATAGTGATTGATGTCGCGTTCAGGCGCGAATAACTTTAACAGAATCGGGCTTAAGCACATTGCCAGGATTGCGAGTAGAACTGGGACGACTAAATAGTTTCCATCGTCAGGATATTTCGGTTGACAGTTGGGTTGGGACGTGTGTTCTTTTCTGAGAAAGGACATTATGCCGGCTATTCCAATGGCTGGGAATGCGATCATGAATGGAATTGTAGCCGCATAAACCCTCATCAGATCCGCGTCCCATGGAGGTGCAAAAGGCACAGATGCCAGAATGCCCAGACCGCTCAGGATCATGAGGTGGGCTCCTGATGTTCGCAGTCGAATTAGCAAAATTACTCCCGTCAGTGCCAGGAGAGAAAGAAATACAAAAGTAAGTAATGTTGTCAATATCTGGAGATAATGCCATTTGTCGTGCATTAGCACCTGAAATATCGAAGGCAGATCTCGGGTTGAAGCTAACTCTTTCAGTGAAGTCTTTGCATGCTTGTGCTGTGTTGGTCTATAGAGTGCAAAATTAACAAACGAATAGGGCCCGTTAGGAGAAATGAAAAAATCCCTGTACGCTCGCAGGATGCCAAAGATGAGGCTGGAAGGTTTGTCCTCTAAACGTTTCAAGACTAGAGAATAAATAGTTTTGTATTTCTCTGTAACAGTTGGAAGATCTCCAATCTCAGGATGTTGCTTGTAGACGAGAGTCCAATCTCCTCCATAAACTAGTCCATATGCGACATATGAAAAATTGCCTTGGTATGAACCGGGTTGACTAATGTTGCGAATAACTAGGTAATTCAAAGAAAATCCTCCAAGTATTGCAATCAAAACAAGCGTAAATGATTTGATTGAAAACCGAGTTGACTGTCGCCATGCGAATCCGGCCCAGACTGCTAATGAAGGCAAGATAAAGAACGCTCCTGCTCGGGTATTCAAGGCCAATGTCAGGATAAGAGTACCTGCCAGTAAGAGGGGCTTGCGATTAATCCAGACGGAACGCCAAATAAAAGCGAATCCTATGCATCCAAGCATTAATCCCAGATTTTCACTTAACGTGGTTCCGATAAAACGACGATAGAACAGAAATATGGCAAGAAACATCATGTATCCAGCGGTCCAGCCATGAGTCCTGACCAACTCACGCACAGGCAAGACAAGGCTAATCGCAGAAAGGAATAGCATGCTGGCTAGTGCGTACTTGAAGTTTCCATGGGTAAGAAAGAGAAGGATGGACCAGAGGCCTGAGGTGAGGGGACGCCTTGCGCTGACTCCATCAAGTTCATCACCGTGCAAAAGGCGCAAACCTCCTGCAAGGTATCCGTTGGCGTCGCTATAGGGGTAAAGCCCGACCATTATAGAATGATCGGATACTCCTTTTGCCCATATACCAGAGAGAATCATTCCGCAAAGAGATGTTGATAAGAACATTAATCCTGTTGTGGCAAGTCGAGGGGGAAGGCGCGCCAATATCAGAAAATAGCCGGCGAGAAAGATCGGAATGAATAGTGAGTCGTGTCTGAGGGTAAATCCGATCGCCGCAAAAGTACTAGACCAGAGCAATAAGATAAAAATCAAGAGGCAGGCAAATAATACGATGGCTGATGTCGGAGCATTCTTTCGAAAAAAATGTGGTGCACCTGCACCTGCTTGGCGTTCGGGAGATTCGATTGAATTCATATTTATTTCTCGGTTTGACCGATTAGTTTTCGCTGAAAATAAGATTGCAGAAAAGAAACGCACAAGGCAAATACAATAAACAAGGGTAAGGACGTTCTTCCATGAGTATAGATCCGGCTATTGAAAGTTTTCGTGATAAAGGGATTGTCCATTGGGATCAGGTTGCCCGCCAATATGAAAAGGGCCGGATAATGGGTTGGCATTATCACCGAAAACTTCAATCTATTTACTGTTTTAATATTCCTGCGGGATTGCGTGTCATAGAGCTGGGCTGTGGGGCTGGAGACCTTCTCGCCAGTGTAGCCCCCGAATTCGGAGTTGGAGTGGATTTTTCGCCTGAAATGGTCAGAGTCGCCAAAGCTCATCACCCCGGGTTGATTTTTGAAGAGGCGGATGTTATGGAGTATACATCGAAGGAACAGTTCGATGTTGTCATTTTATCAGACCTGGTAAATAATCTTTTTGATGTACAGCTTGTCCTTCAGAAAGCACATTCCCTCTGCAAGCCAAGGGGGCGGATTATAATAAACTTCTTCAGTCATCTCTGGGAAAAACCTTTAGAGTGGGCGCGGTCAATTGGTCTGGCAAATTTAACATCATCTCAAAACTGGCTTACTCCTGCTGATGTGAAGAATATGTTGTATCTGACGGGATGGGATACAATTCGTAAGTGGGAGGATTTTGTGTGTCCGTTCAATGTTCCGCTATTAGAGCCACTATGTAATCGGTTCCTTGCAAGGATTTGGCCGACAAAAGCTCTTTGTTTAACCAATTTTATTATTGCAAGGCCGCAACCGCTTCCATTGACAGATCCGCAGGCCCCAAGTGTTTCTGTAATAATACCTGCACGCAATGAGGCTGGTAATGTTGAAGACTTCTTTATTCGAACCCCGCGCATGGGGTCTCGTACAGAGCTGATTATTGTTGAAGGGCATTCTACTGATAACACGTATGAAATTATTGAGAAGAAAATCAAAGAGCATCCTGAATGGAATGCCAGTCTGTTCCGCCAAACAGGCAAGGGCAAAGCCGATGCCGTCCGGTTGGGATTCGAGAAAGCCAAATGTGATATCTTGATGATCCTTGATGCTGACCTTACCGTTGTTCCTGAAGACTTGCCCCGTTTCTATGCGGCACTGACGGAGGGACGTGGCGAATTTATTAATGGTGTACGATTAATCTATCCAATGGAAGGTCGTGCAATGAGATTCCTTAATCTGGTAGGCAATAAGTTTTTCAGTTTAGCTTTTTCCTGGCTACTGGATCAACCAATCAAGGATACCTTGTGCGGGACAAAGGTTCTGTATAAAAGCGACTATGAAAGTATAAAAAGGAATAGGAGTTATTTTGGCGACTTTGATCCATTTGGCGACTACGATCTTCTTTTCGGTGCTGCAAAGCTCGGCCTCAAGATTGTCGATATGCCAATTCGTTATCGTGATCGGAAATACGGCGATACCAATATCCATCGCTGGCGGCATGGCCTATTGCTGCTGAAAATGGTAATCTTTGCGGCTCGGCGCATCAAATTTGTATAACAATGAACTGCCACTTTCCGCGGTTTCTCCTGCACCCTTTCACTGCCAATATGGATGTGGACGACCCGCAAACTACCGAGCTCAGGCGAAGGATCATCCGTGGCAAGCCTTTCCTGTTTAAACTTTATAATGAGTGGTACGACACTATTAATGGTTGTCTGCCTCCTGGTCAAGGAAAGGTGCTTGAACTTGGTTCAGGAGCAGGTTTTATGAAAGATCGTATCCCGGAAATTATTACTTCTGATGTTGTTCCATATAGTGGTATAGATTATCTCCTTCCTGCTAGTGGAAGATTGCCTTTTGAAAATAACTCTCTGAGGGCAATAGTTATGGTAGACGTTCTTCATCATGTCTCGCAACCAAGACGTTTATTCGCTGAATCTACAAGAGTGATTGCTTCGGGTGGTGCGATGGTAATGATAGAACCATGGAATACTTTATGGTCCAGATTTGTTTATCAACGGTTTCATAACGAGCCTTTCTGCCCTGAAGCACAGGAATGGGAGTTTCCTGAACGGGGCCCTCTGTCTGGTGCTAATGGGGCTTTGCCCTGGATTTGTTTTGAGCGAGATCGGTGGATATTTCAACATGATTTCCCAATGTTAAGAATACAACGCATCGATCTGTTAATGCCTTTCTGCTACCTTTTATCTGGAGGTGTTTCGTTGAGATCTTTTGCTCCTGGTTGTGCCTATGGCCCATGCCGCATGTTTGAACGTGCTTTAGGCTGGCTGGGCAAGCAGATGGCCATGTTTGCATTGATCGTTTTGGAACATCAACAAGGCAAATCATAAGATATGGGAATGAACTTCAAAGGAAATTAATCTTTTATGACTGATAATCAGCGATTATTAGAAAACAATTCAGGTATGTTTGATCGGGAGATTGCCCATGGCCAACGCCTAGCCAATTCCAATCCTCAGAACCAGTGGGGGTGGGGGACACCTGCAGGCCAAAAGCGTGCTTTACGACGAGCACGATTAATCGTTCAAGTTGCGAGACTAAACAAAGAGATGAATGTGCTCGAGGTGGGATGCGGAACGGGTTTCTTTTCGGAGCAGTTTGCAGCCTGTGGATGTAAACTTATTGCTGTTGATGTTTCTCCTGATTTGCTGGCTCTGGCTCGAAAACGGACTTTCCCTCTAAATAATGTTCGTTTCGAGCAGAAACCATTTGAGGAATGTGCAAATATCGGCCCCTTTGATGCCATTATTGGATCTTCTGTTTTGCACCATCTGACTATGCCCCTGACATGGAAGATTATTCATGACCTTCTAAAACCAGGCAGTTATATGGTCTTTGCAGAACCAAACTATATGAATCCGCAGGTCTGGTTGGAGCGTAAATTCCGGAGATTATTTCCTTATGTATCTCATGATGAAACTGCTTTCTGGCGATGGGAAGTGTGTCGCGAATTAAAGCGCGCCGACTTTGAGGATATTTGTATTACTCCTTTTGATTGGTTGCATCCATCTACTCCAGAACTTCTAATCCCCTTGGTTTCAGGCTTGGGATATTTGGTTGAACATGTTCCAGGAATTAGGGAATTCAGTGGCTCGCTTCTAATCTCAGCCAGAAAGCCGATCCAAATTGTTCAATCTGTTTCGCCTTAGGGAATGCATATTTGTGAATCTGAATTTATAAAAATGCAAGTGAAAGATATAATTAAAACCGAATTACACATGTGTGTAAGGGGTGTGAGCCCCGTCTTTTTGCTTTCATGGCTTGGTGTTCTCTGTGTGGGTTTGTTGACTCGGGAACCAATGATAGGTGATGAGGTTACTCACTACTATCTGGCTGTTGCGCAATCGCGTGACCTGTCGAACCTCACCATGACGGCGGAAATACCAAAACAGGATGGGTTCATGGATGTAAGGACTTATCCTCATGTTATTTTGTGGCATTATCTTGCGGCTATTGTTCTTCGGTTATCTGGGGGCAGTTTTGTGGCTGTCCAGATCCTACAGTCATTGTTCTGGCTTCAAATGTTGATCTATTCATGGCTGCTTTTCAGGTCAGAGAATAGTGAAGAATCAGGAGTTCTAGTGTACGTAACGATTCTTGCATCGTTACCTGCGTGTCTTATTTTTGGTGTGACCTTTTATCAGGATGTTCCGGCGATTGCCCAAATGATGGCA
>Ga0156394_1099_pt1 | contig 18374 bp, 14 predicted proteins | sample RifOxyA3_FD_108038 | JGI IMG/M metagenome (GOLD analysis project Ga0156394, IMG submission 108038) | Lentisphaerae bacterium RIFOXYA12_FULL_48_11 | reverse complement strand
GCTGCGAAACCGATCTTATCCTTATATAAGAATTGGATGACGGAGGTCCCGGCACAATCCACGGAGGAGCGGAGTTGGTTACCACGGTCCCACCGCTGTTAATATTGGTATACCCTGCGGCTATCGTCACCCAGTTACTACCATCCGGCGAATATTCAATGTCCACGAAATTACCTGCTCCTCCCGATGTCCACAGGATGGTGTTCGTGGTTCCTATCTGCCAATGATCGCGTACCGCGGGAGGTCCACCCTTGGGCGAAATAATATTGATATCTGCAAGTGTGAAATCGCTGGACATACCCCAGACAGCAGGGAACTGATTGGCAGTAATTCTTACCTTTGCCCCTTCCGTAGGGTTAGGTGCAAGAAACACCGTACTGAAGCTGTTCGACCCCGGCACACATGGGGCATTCATCGTCAGATTTGTCCACGCCACTCCATTATACAAATCGATTGTAACACCCAGCGTCCCAGCCCCCGCAGCAGCCCACGAAACATCAACCGGCCCACCCATCTTTATTCCTATACCTGCAGTTGGATAAGTAACGGCAATCCCTGCCATTACAAAATTGGAATCAGAAATATCACCAAACAGGGATGTAACAGGGTCAGAAACGCCGTCAAGAGCAATACCCATCTTCGCATGCTCAGAAACCAACCTGGCATCATTTGAAGGCACATTCCACACATACTGATTATTTCCTACGGCATTCGGAGGGGTTGCAACCTGTACCCAGTTTGTCCCGGCATCACCACTGAACCACATTGACGCCGGCGAACCTAAATCAAATACGCCGGCCGGGCCTGGCGAATCCCAGCGTACAATATTGGTCTGCCCTGCATACCAGAGTTCACCACCATCCGGCGAAGTAAGATGGAAATCCTGGATCAACCAGAAATCGTTGTCTGAAACATCATAAATCGTCGAATCATTCGCATCCCTGATCTTGATCCGATACTGAGAACCAAGGTTGTCGGATATTTTGACCGTAAAGTTGCTGGTATTCGGCAATCCGGATCCAAGAGTGGCCACAAAATTCGATCCACTCTGATTCCAAAGCTCGACAACCAGATTACCGCTTACAACACCATCCGTCGTCCATCTTATGGTCTGAGGCGTACCCACTACCCACGCCTTGCTTCCAATCTCTTCCCCGTTAGGCACAGTTACGATAATTCGACCCGCAGACGCCACAAAATTGACTCGGTCAAGCTGTATCTGGTAATCGCCCTGCGAATGCAGAAATGCCCTGAACCTGAAGTTACCACCACTTTTCGGATAGAACAGATCAAAGAAGTTTGTGATATTGGCATTAATGACACTTACCGGGTTGGCAAAATTATAATCAGACACGGTATTACTCGCCCACGCCGTCCCGTTCCACCAGTACCAGGAAGGAGTTGCGCCACTGTCGCCGGATATCTGGTACCTGACATTTGCAGACGCACCGCCTGGAATTGCCACTTCCGTGAAACCACGTAATCTGCCCGGGAAATAAATTGCATGACCGGCATCAGGTTCAGCCGTAGGATTGGCAGTCGGATAATTTGCAACGTAGACCCTGACTCCGCTCAACTTAGGCGTCAACCTGTAGTTCTCACTGGCAAAGTAAACCTTGTACTGGAAATACTGCCCGAGATCCATACTGCTGGTCAGCGAAGAACCCAGCGGCTCCACAAAGAACGTGTTCGTTGTCTTGTCAGGCCCCACAAAGTTTATACCTGTGAAAGCGGGGTCTGTGGTTGACGACCTTGCCTGGAATTTCAAAGTAACAGCACCAGCCCTGTAGTGATCGAGAATCTCCTCCCCATTGAGAGCACGCTTATGAATCGCAACTTCGTCAATTCGTCCGTCGAAATAAAATGCGGCCGCACCGTCACGACCTATACTTACCTCACGACCAGAAACAGTACTGACGGCCACAGGATCGGTAATAGCAGCCAGTGCCCCATCAACATATAATCTCAACCGGCTTTCGAACGAATCATAACTGCCGGCAATATGCGTCCATTTACCTACACGCACCGGCAAATTGCCGGTACAGTTTGTACCTGCAACACGAAAATAGGGAAAACCTGAAGAATTAAGCCCTATAGCATAACCATCAGAAGAACCACTGCTTTTATCGACAATTGGACCATCGACAGCATTGTCAGGGTTTATCCATGCCTCAACCGTCAGGTTGGGCGGCTCAAGGCTTATCGCCGGACCAGCTATTGTAACAGCGCCAAACGTTCCGTTAAAATCAAGACCATTACCCGAACGGCCACTGACACCGGCCGTAACTCCTCCTCCAAATGTACCATTATTAACGGCCACGGAATTGGTTATTGGACTTGCGGCTTCCTCCATGTGCCACAGGCCGACAAGGTCTGCATCTCCCACTGATAACGGCTTGCTGTAAGTTCCATCAGTGGTCCAATAAAGCGTTTGCCATATAGCCTGATCATTGGCATCAACAACCTCGGAAATGTATTCACCTGTTCCCTGCGTCCGATATCCGCCCGCATAATTATTACCTATCTCAGCCTCTGATAATGGCCTGCTCCATATTGCAATTTCATCCATCATTCCATTATAGAAAAGATCAGGAACAAACATTGGCCTTGCTGCAGCATAAACAGTCTTACTGCCAAGCGCTCCATACCCTGTTCCTATGTTTGCAGACCCTTCCCGCTCTCCATCTATATATAGATGAACCTGGGCTCCGCCCCGTACAGCCACGAGATGATGCCATTGCCCGTCATTCAACGCCTGTCTGTTTGCAACCACCGTGAACGGCGTACTGCCGTCGAAAACAGTAAGAGCCACTTTACCTGCGGAAAAAGATGAGCCATCCCCATTAACTTCTACTGTAAAGTATGTACCACCGCCATTGTCGGACGACAACAACACCATCCGACTACTCTTATCAGACGTACTGAACCAGAGATTGATAGAGAAATCTCCCGGCAGATTTATAGTTGTCAGATCCAGGTAATCCCCAACTCCACCGAAACGCCCGCAGTGGGATCCAACAGCTGAACCAGGAATGGCATTGGCATTCCCATACGGAGCAGCATTCATTCCACCTCTTGAATCAATAACGATACTACCCCCGCCCTCCCAAGTAGTTTCATCCAGATGCCACAAGTTCATTCCAAACGCATCAGCAGAAAGGTTCAAGTTCTCCGGACCTATGCTTGCAGGATAAAGAAGTCTGACATCATCGCCATACCAGGTCGTCAGCGACGAATCGAATGTCCCCTGCACAAATTCGGAATGCTCATCATCCACTATTGTGGAACTGGCACCATAATTAAGCGTTACAGAATCAACATTAGGCGTAACATCACCATCACCGGCAAGAAAAAGTCTGTATTGCAGATACCTGGCATTACCCGGGAGCGCAAGAGAATTTCCGCTCACATAATACGCAGACGGGAAACCGCCAGGCCCGGCAAAACTATTCGTCAGCGGAAGGCTGTCCCCATACCTTACCTGTGCCTGGGCAGATCCACCGGCAAAACGCCGACCAGCCGTAAAACGCGAATTCACCACCGCAGGAAGCAGTTCATTATTATAAGACACCAATTCGTCTATTGCCCCTTCCATGAAATCACTACCAACCACGCCAAGGCTTAACGTGTTAATACCCATCGGACTCCCAAGCACTATAGCCACATGATTCCACCCGTTAAGGAGTCCCAGACAGGAGGAGCCGCCATTCACGTACACTTTACTGGTTGAACCGTAACTACCCGTCACAATTACAGCATGGTTTGAAATGGACACGTACGCAGTCCCACCCGTAGTAACAATTTCCATTACCCCATCATGTACATTTGCATCCTTAAGCCAGAATTCCAGGGACTGATTGGTCGCTCCACCAATATTGATATCAACCCTGGCACTTGACCCATTAAACAATCCAGCCCCAGATCCGAATTTGGCAACATTGATAAAACTCGCACCTCCCTGTGGCGTTGCGACAAAACCACCCTTGTCCGAACCCCAGCCCAGGTTCATATGCCACAAACCCACAAGCCCTGAGAGCGTCGACGAAAGTTCCGACGGCACTTTCCACGAAATTGTATTCCAAGTCACAGATCCGCCGGCATCCAGAGAACGTGAAGTATACGTTCCATTTGCACAATAGCCTCCATTGAGATTCTTTGCCAACCCGAGTGATGCCGTATTGGTTGACGGCTGATTGGTAATAGAAGAATAAACACCTCTATTGAAATCATAGATAGTATTATCAAACTGAACCCCGTTTACGCCAAAAAGCCCCACAGATTCCAGATAAGGAGTCTGACTACCTGTTGCGGTAGAGAAGAAATCAACCTTGTACTGGGCGAACTGCTCGGCAACATTAAAGTCCCCGACGGACATCAGATCCTGATGAACCGCCATATAATATGTATTGGTCGTACCATCCCAACCGACAAAGTTCTTCCCCGTAAGGTCGGAAGTGGTTCCGGAACGGACGCGAAAACGCAGGGCCGACCCGGAGTTATAAATACGCATAACATCATCAGGCGAAAGCACCCGGTTATAAATCGCAACCTCATCAATCAAACCAGGAAAACCCCAGAATCCATCATGCCGTAATCCAAACCTCATGTTAATATCAGGAAAAGCGCCGATCACGGATTGCGAAAACATTGGGAGATCAACTGCATCCTTGTAGATATGCGTAGGTATAGCCGCGCTCGCATCATAAGTAACAACTATGTGTCTCCAGACTCCAACATCATTCGCCAGCGAGAATGAATTACTTACCGCAGCCGTGACCAAGCTCTGGTCTGCATTCTGAAAATGTATAGAGCGCGACTGAAATCTTGCAGTCGAATAATATCCGCCTACTTCTATAGCACCATATGGCGCAACAAGTCCTATAGGATAAGCAGACAAGTGAGTGTCTATCGACGGATCTGCCTTGACCCAGAATGAAACTGAAAACGCCGACCCACAGGACAAGGTATTGGTAGTCCTGACATAGGAAGTTCCTGAAAATCGGCCACATGCGGCTCCAAACTTTGCTGTATTCGTAAACGTCGCCCCACTAACAGCAGTTCCATTATTCGCATTCGGCGTAGCATCCAGCCAGTTGTTGTTCATATGCCAGAGCCCGATCATACCAGCATCGGCGCTGGACATCTCCGCCATGATATTATCAAACGTCCGGTTCGACACCTTTGCATGTATCATCTGCCATGTATTGCCAATGCCGCCGTCAAGAACTCGGGAAGTGAACGAGCCGGGATTATTGTAGGCGCCCACAGGACCGGACAGGAACAGGCTCGCGGCATAGCCGTAGGCAAGGTTTACATTCGAGTAAGCAGCGGCATAATCGGACAACGTAGTGTGATATTTATTCTGCGCCTGGAGCACAAGCTGGGCATACCCGGGACTGTTTGTATTAATCTCAATAAACAGCGGACTGGAAAGATTGTAAGTATAATTGGTAAAGTGCCACGAATTTGTGACGTCGGCAGCGGCAAAATTCGCCGCAGTTATCAGCAAAAGAAAGTTAACAGTTAATAGTAACCTGGCAATTCTTCCACTTTTGTTCTTTTCCACTTTCATTGGTTTCCTACTGCTCACAGCTCCTCATCAGCCATCTCTGTTTATCTGTAGTTCATCCAGCCTTCGCTCAGAAGCTTCGGCGGACAAGTCTGTGGTTAAACAACTCTTCCTCTTACCTTTGCGTCCTTCGTGGTTAAATTCCTTACTTTAGGTCTCAGGTTTCAGCTTCGCATTAAGACTGTTCACTACTCACCGCTTACTGCTCACTATTTCCCCAAGCCTCCCACACTGAAATCAGTGTATCATTCGCCCCAGAAAAGTCCCAGCAATTCGTTGTCAGGAAATTGTAAAAAATCGGGGTATTATTCACGAAAATAAGGCCTTTTTCCCGGATAACCCAAGACGGGGAGGAAACAGCCTCACCACCAAGTCACAAAGATCACCAAGTTAAGCGAAAATTCCAGCTTTACCTTACGAAGTCCTTCAACAGAAGTTCGCAAAGATCGCTAAGCGCCGTACATCAAAAATCAATAATCTCCGTCCCTTCGCATCCTTCCTTGGCTCGCCGTAGCCTCTCAGCGAAGGCGGCTGTGCAAAACTCTTCTCCCCATCCAGAATTTGAACAAAAGATAACCCTTCTTCGCTCAGATAGCTACGCAGGGCAGGCAAAGGTAACTAAGGTCAGAAATCAATCTCTTCACCTTCGTTAACTTCGTTTCCTTCTGTGTAAATAATCCCCCTCTTCCCCATCTCGGATTTTGAACAAAAGGTAACGAAGCTCAAAAATCAATCTTCTCTTCATTCGCCCCAGGCAATATCATCCTGTGAATTCCTCGCTTTAATGTCACTTCATGAAAATTGATTAACAATCCCAGAGGAGCATCCATAAGCTTCATGTAGGACAACAACTGCGCCTTGTGAACAGGCAATACGGACTCAACAGCCTTTAACTCAACGATAAGACATTGACCAACATAAATATCCAACCTTAAAGGTTGATCGAAAATCAATCCTTTGTATTCAACCGGCACAATAACTTGGCTTTCCGCAGGTATACTCCTCAACTCAAACTCACGCATCATACACTTCTGGTAAATCTCTTCAAGAAGACCAGGACCTTTAAGCCTGTGTACTTCTATTGCAGCACCTATGACCTGTTTGCTGAACATATCTGCTTTCGGAAATTTAATATGCACAAGACCCCTTCTCCACTCCTTTGTTGACTTCGTTGCCTTCTGTGTAAAACTCTTCCCCCCATCAAGAATTTGAACAAAAGCAAACAAAGGTAACTAAGTTCAGATCCCCCTTTGCGTCCTTCGCGACCTTTTGTTTAAACATTCTCATCTTCCTGATTCTTTCACCACAAAGACACGAAGTGCACTAAGTTAAGAGTTTTTTCAGATTCTTGAACAAAAGGTAACTAAGGTCAGAAATCAATCTTCTCTTCCTCTTCGTTGTGGTAAATCTCTTTCTCTTTGCTTCCAGATTCTCTTACCACATTGATACCCAGGAGAAAGGAACCGCGGTTATCCGGTCATCAGCAAGACTCCAGACTTTCTCGCCAGCATAGACAACTCTTCCATGCTTCGCCTCTGGGAATGTTTCCATAAAGTCAGCAACGGCACCGGCAAAATCAACCTTGAATGTAGAAGAACTCTTCACTTCAAACGGCCACAACCGCCCCTCCTCTTCCATGACGCAGTCCACTTCTTTCCCGTCGGATGTCCGCCAGGAATACAGCGCCGGTTGATATCCCTTGTTGCAATTCCATTTAATCAATTCAGCAATAAACTCCGACTCGAATAATGCACCGCCCATCGGTCCATTCAGGAGGTGTTTTGCCGTTTGTATACCCGAAAGATAACAGACAAGTCCGCTATCCATGAAATATACCCTTGGACTCTTGACTAGGCGTTTGCCCATGTTCCGGAAATATGGCCGGAGAAGAACTACCTGATGACTCGCCACTAAAATAGAAATCCAGGCCTTAACGGTGTTCAACGCCAGTCCAATATCCCGACCAATATCAGCCATATTAATCAGCTGCCCATTGCGAGCCGCGAGGGCCTTGATAAACCTCAGAAACTCCTCTATGTCACCCACATTCCTCAAATTCCTCACGTCTCTTTCGAGGTAAGTCTGGACATAAGACGAATACCACCTCCGACTGTCACGGTCCTTTTCTACCGTCAACTCCGGAAAACCTCCCCGCAACATCCCTTCAGCTATTCCGTCCGGACCTGGCCCACCAGGAATACCATTAACCGGATATTCGACCGGAGAGGAAGATGGCAATGTTCCAAGGCGTTCTCCCCACGACAGAGGATGCAGGGTCAGAACAGATGCCCTGCCTGCCAATGACTCGCTGACGTTTGACATCAGAGGAAACATTTGTGAACCCGTCAGGACATATTGTCCCTTCATGTTTCTGTTTTTATCAATGTGATGCTTTATATAGTTAAGAAGTTCTGGCGCATATTGGATCTCGTCAAAAATCACCGGAGGTTTATTAGTACTGAGAAATGTCCTCGGATCTCTCCTGGCAACCTCTCTCACATCCGGCTCATCAAGCGATATCAAGGCATGAGTCTCCCTGAGAAAATGCCGAACCAGCGTGGTCTTGCCAGATTGCCTGGGGCCGGTTAGAACCACGCATGGGAATTCCCTAAGACATTTCCCCAGAACAGGCTCTATCCTTCGTGACAGGTAGTTTTTCATATTTATCTGCAATTATGCATTCTTAATGCATATTTGCAAGCGTCTTCGCGTACGTATATACTTATTTTCAGATTCTTGTTCTTGAACAGATTCACCACAAAGGCACCAAGTTAAAAACATCTCTTCTCAATCTTAGTGCACCGGTTGGTTCGCATTCTTATTCTTAATCTTATTCCTAATCGTAATCTTACTCGTAATCACTCACACACTTCCCTTGCGTCCTTCGTGATCTTAGTGCACTTGGCTTGCCCTGAGAAACCTCGGCGAAGAAGGGTGGTAAACTCTTTACTTCAGGTCTCAGGTTTCCCTCCGTCGCGAAGGCTATGGCGGACAAGACACAGGACAGACATGTCTCATCTTTTCTTTATCTCCCTGTTCTCTCCAGCCTCATCACACATCCCACGTGATCGCTCATCACGAGTCAGTTTTCGGAAATCAAAGCCAGCTTTCTGTAACCCAGCGACAGCATGTGGTGGAACAGGTTGTTTAAAAATCAACGCCACCAACCGTCCATAGCATGCTTGACTGAGCCCAGAAGCACATAACCTGTCTGCATGCGCAATGCGCTCCCTGACACGATGAAAGACCGGCGAAGCATTTGCAGCCTCTTCGAACTCAACCCCTTGAAAGCATAGGAATCATATCCACCCCCAAGCGCAACCTTCTCAATTCAACACTCACATCTTCCATCTTTCTTATCAAAATACGATCTGCAAATTCATTAATAATATTATCACACACGCATTATCGTCATTTTCTGTTACATAATTTACGAAGATCGCCAATATGATCTCTTACCCATTGCGCAAGTTTGTCTACTCCGACATTGGGAGCGACTATGGGGTACCATCCAGTAACCTGCCGAACCAGGCTTATATCCGCTACAAAAGTCTTCTGATCCCCTTCCCGAGCCTCAGCATACTGTGGCGTTTGCTTGAGAATGTTCATACTCTCAAGCATGGACAACAACTCCCGTAAAGAAAGAACATTCTTGCAGCCACCACCCACATTGAAAACTCGATGCCTTGTAGCGGATTTTAACTCGAACACGCGAATGTAGAGATCCACAAGATCCTCTATCCAAAGTAAATCCCTGCTTTGAAAACCATCACCGTAGATAGTAATCGGCTTATCCAGTAGCGCTGCTATTACAAACCAAGCCACCCACCCCTGGTCCTCCATTCCATACTGACGTGTACCGTAAATGCATGATTGTCTGAAAACAAATGTTCGCAATCCATAAATGCGTCCAAAATCTCTTACATATTGGTCTGCTGCGCCTTTTGAACAGCCATAAGGAGAATGAAAATCAAGTGGCTGTGCCTCAGAAACTCCCTCCCTGCATGCTGAATAAATATAACGTGATTCACTGAGCACAACCCCAAGATTCTCCATACATCCATAAACTTTGTTTGTGGAGGCAAAGATGAAAGTAGCCGACGGACTGCAAATCCTGTATGTATCCAGCAAATTGAGAGTCCCCCATGCATTTGTCTCAAAATCTAGGCGGGGATTAACAATACTAGATGTTACAGCTACTTGCCCTGCTTCATGCACTATAAGATCGAACGGACCAAAGTCCTTGAAAAGCGCAGCAACACCTTCAACATTCCGAACGTCGCCATGCCTGAAAATAAAACTACCTTCATACTTCTCTTTCAAGTAATCCAACGTCAGTTGAGTGCCAGAACGACTTAAATTATCGAAACCTATAACCGACATGCCATACTGTATAAGACGCTCCACAGTATGCGAACCTATAAAACCTGCGCATCCTGTTACAAGAGCTTTCATGTCCATCTCCTCCTTGGATATTATTTCTATTTTCCATTTCCTACCAATTCAATACAAAATCACGAAGACGATCTATGTCTTGAGTCCATGATACAAACCCACAACAGTGAGATTCTTTCGCTTTCCTGCCAATGCGAGCCCAATCAGTATCAGCAAGAAAGCTCCAATCAGTATCGCCCCTTAACGGAATATCCGGCCGGCTAGCCTGACCAAGCAGAAAAGCTTCCGCCCTCCAACGCAGACGTGGAATACTCCTGCAAATCGCTTCCAGCGTAAATGCAATATGTGTCATTTTTCTTAATTTAATAGCGTTGCCTGGAATCAGTCTGCCGTTAAAACCATCCACAATGTACTCATTCATTGTCGCCCCATCAACAGCAACAACGCCATTCCCGCGAGCAAGCGCCTCCAGAAATGCCATTCCAACACCTTCTCTTAAACGCGGCGACAAGAGAAGAGTAGCCTCCTCTGAAACATGAAAATATTCTGGGCGACTCATAAATCGTTGATGTAACTCAAGCCTGACGTTTCTACTTATCGCAACCAATTCTTGCTGATCATACCGCATATATCCAGGATCAGGGACATCAAGAAGTATGAGCTTATCGACACATGCATGTCTGCATATCGCACACAAGGATGAGGCAGCAAACATATTTGTCCGATTCCAATAAAACATTGTCGAAAATGTATTATTTACTCTTTCAAACATGCTTGGATTCTTGAAGTATTTAACCTTGCAGGTATTCGCCGAAATATTTACGACTTTCTCGGCAATAGCATCAGAAAACACAATAATTCGCAAATGCCTTGGAAGGCGTGCCCACCAGGAAGAAGAATAAAACCAAACGCTATCCCACATCGGCAACCACACCAAACGTCTTCTTGAGTCAACAAGAACTTCACGGGGCGGCAACCATTGACAAAATACTGCTGGCCTATCCAGCCCAACCCTCAACCAATTCACCGCCGTATCATCTATTGCTTTTGTTTCTATGCTCGCTACTTCAGACAAAGGACTTATCAGCATGTCATCAAACGCTGGACTTTGATTCAAATGCCATTTATGACAGAACACATCAATCCTAGGCTTCATCATAATCTTTTCAGTTAACAACGAATTTTATACACTTATAAATACTAGCAGCAAAAATAAGTCAAACATGTTTAAATTCCACGAACAGCCATAGTCATGTGAAGACTATGCTTCAAGCGGACAACCACGGGAAGGATCTCAATTATAGATACGAGGCTTCATCCCTTGCCATGCAAAATAATTGCCATCAAAACACACATGCATGGCTTGACCAATCATTCCATCTTTTTCCTCAAACACATGCACACCACGCCCGCACCAGGAAGCTCACCTGCAAAAGAATATTTCCTGAAACGTGTCAACATGTTGAGTGCATCCTTGCAGGTCTCAGAGGCTCCCATTCTGGCCCATCTCCGTTGATACGCATCAAACCAACCCGCCTTGGTTTCCCCCCAGATTGTCATTTGTTCCAACTGCATTTTGGGCATTTTGTCGAAAAGACGTCCTTTTACCGAAGATTCGTCGTACCATCTTTCGAAGAATACGCCTGATGATGATTGTACATTCTGCTCCGGAAGGCTGTACATATCTTGGTCACGATATTCATCCCACCCTACAGCAGACACTGTAGTTGTCAGCACCAAAAGACCTCCCGGTTTCAATAGCCGCTCAATTTTAGAAATCGCCTCCTCGTCACCTGACCCGGGTATATGTTCTATGACACAGATAGACCAGATGACATCAAATGTATTATCCCCCCATTGAAGTTCGTTTACATACTTCTTATGGTATTCCACTCGTCCTTCAGCATCACCAATACAAGCTTCATATAATGCTCTAGTAGTCGCCAAATCAAGGGTATCAGGGTTTACAACATCAAGATGTGATATACGGCGCTTATTCAGAAGGTAAAGCCCGAACAAATTCGGCGAAGAAATATCCAGGGCACGGCCAACAGGAGGGTTGTTAATCAAAACACGACGAGCAAAATCAAACTCAAAATAGCGCCAACAGTTCACAGGAGTGACATTCAGATACTCTGCTATGTCAGTTTTTCCTTTCTTACGACACACACGTGCGCAATGTATACCAAACCACGCAAAACGTATGCCCGGCAACCCGCAGAGCGTGGCAAGCAGAATGGCTGACCGGCTCAGGAAATAATTTCTCCACCATCTCAATCGCCACCCTTGCGAGGCCATGAAGTGCTTACAAAATGTATTCACTTACCACTATCCTCTTCTCGAGGGACCTCAGTATTGTCGCAACTTGCCAACAAACCATGAAGAACCGGAATTCGACGCAAAACGCTACCGTACCAATACCGATTACAAAGACACCCCTTCACCTGTTGCCATGGCGAATGATACTTTGCGTTGTAAAATGCGTTTAAGAAAGTAAACTCATCCGCACCCAGATCACGAACCATGAACAGGGGATGTTCTATTGTTCCAATTTCTCCTGTCGCCATATTCGCCAACGGACTCTTCGCATCTACGGTATGCGTACTGTCCCGCCCATAACCTATGTTACTAACGAGATTTATTTCAGGAAGAATTGCCAGCCCGGAATGAACCCAAACAGAAAAAGTCCACACAGAAGACCAGGAGTCCATCTGTTTGCGATAGACACTCTCCATCCAGCGTTCCCAGAAAACTATTTCTTTCTTTCTCCGGAATATCTGTTCCAATCCGCGCATGCGCTTGAACGCAGGCCAGAATGTCATCTCGGCATCGTACAACTTCCACGCGCGGCGCCATGTGGCCCAGCCCCACGAATGTGCATATGCCGAAAAATAGTAACTGTACGAACTGCGCCGGATGCCTTTTTGAAAATTATTCCCGCTGATATGCATGACACGCGTATCGCTTCGATAGCGTTCCAGCAATTCCGAGCAAAAAGGAAAGAAAGACAAATCAGGAACACAGTCATCGTCAAAAATAATCGCTTCTTCAACGTGATCAAAAACCCAAGATACCCCGGATGACGTTCGTCGCCGGCAACCCATGTTTTTGTCGGCATAATTCTTAAAAACTTCACACGGCCAATCGACTTTCTCAACCATCGCTCTTGTCCGCATACAAAGCTCCACCTCTTTCTCATCTTTGGCTCCATCGGCTATGAGAAATAGCTTTTGAGGTCTTGCCTGCGCTATGCGGGCAAACACTTTTTCCGTGAGCTCAGGGCGTTTATATATTATAAGCGCAACATTCATGGCACGACTAGATAGTTTTCTTTCTCAGCATATTACGCAACTTCTTGAGAAATGCGAGCAACGGATCAGGCAACGATTGCCTCAACTTCGCTTTTACACGAAACATAAACCAGGAATACTTGTCTTTTTCATACAGTGCGGCCAGATATGGGTCCGACTTCAACAAGTCCGGATCATAAAATATAGCAAAAACATTATCTTCGAGCTTCAAAGGCTGACAGGTAACATTTTTATTGATCAGCTGCGTACAAATCTCATGAAGAGTAGGGCGAATCAGGAAGAAATCATGAAACAGTATAACTCCATACCTGCTGATAACTTTACTGCAGAATTGAAAATCCGAGATAGCAGCCGTCCTCGTGTGCTCTCCATCAATGAAAGCTATCAAGGGACTGCTTATTATTCTTTCAGGACCTACTTTTGATGCATCTGAGTCGAAGCATTCGATTTTCCCAACGTCACCGAGCCCTTCACCATCGAGCAGATCAAGCATTCTTTTGGTAGAATTATTCTCATAATGCGCAACATACCCTGGAGAACGATCATCCGGCTGCTGAGAAGGCCTGGGATCTATTGAGTAGATTTTGTTGCAACGATTGTCAGCAAGGTGGGTTTGAATCGAACCGCCAAGATGAGATCCAATTTCAAGATATACATACTCTTTATGCTTTCTCGCAACCGCCCTTTGCACGGCAAGCAGAGAACGACGATCTCCAGGGCTTGTCTGCGAAGGAATTGCATCAAAGAGACTGATGTCGAGCGTATCTATTCTTTTGGTCCATTCATCCATATTGGGTACACCAGCACTGCACACCCTACAATGACTCAACCATACAGTTAATAAATGTCATCATATTCAGGACTGCCTGCTCACCCTGACAAATCTCAGGAACTTTTCCACAATCAGTCGTACAAGTAATCGCACAGTCTGTCGTATGGCCGGCGGATGAGACAAGCCCTCTATTTCCATGCATTTTGCCGAATAAGCCAAAGGATGAACCACAGAAATCATCTCACTGCGAGCCTCAGGCCAGAGGTCCTTTCTCGCCGACACTTCCTCATACTTCTCCGAAGAAAGATAAACCAATATATTTTGTCTGTACCAGTATGCAACGCATGATTCATTCCAGATACGCGGTCTGATCAGATCCAGACCGACAAATCCATGTTGCGCAAACATTTCTTTCCAATAATCCTGCCATTGTTCATTTTGATGACAAACCCCTCCTTGCCTGGGAATCGCAGCCGAAAAAATAACGACTGGACCAAGCCTGGTCAAAGACTCGACAAATCTGTCAGCATATTCAGGAGAAAGATGTTCAGCCACCTCCAATGACATAACAAGATCAAAACTTCTATCCATTGACAAGGGTTTCTCAAAATCATGTGTCATGAATTCATTAACATCCATCTGCAGGAATTCACGAGGCACTTCCTTTTGATCAATGCCCAAAACATCCCGACATCCATATTCCTTAAAAACCTTTAGCCACGTTCCCACACCACATCCGATATCAACGACATTCCTGGGCCGAAATACATCCATTATCAACGGCACTATTTTCTCGGCAGATTGTCGCGTGTGACTATCACGCGTGGAATAAAATTCTTCCGAATATGTATTTTCCATAAGCTATCCCTATCCTGTTGAATCCTTTTTGTGCCAGAATTGAAGACCTGGAATCGATTCGAAATGCCAACCGAACTTACCTGGCCAGGAATCGGGCAATACTTTGCCAATGTAGGCAATGGAAAGGGTTCTAAACCAGGTTGCGAACATATTACTCTCATTTACACCTGAATACATTTTCTCGTGGCCATACTGAAAACTCTGCCCCCTTTTGAAAACAAATCCGCCATCTGGATTCATATTTACAAGAACCCATGGAACAGCACGATAAAGCGCATTATTTATCTCTGATTTCCGGTAATCTGTCATGGCTGTCAGTCGACAGAGGGGGTCTATGCTGTCTATATCATCGCAGGCCGATGAATTTATCGAATAATCAAACCCGCCAAATGCATTCTGGGTCGATAAAAGACTGTCAATGGCCTTGTCCGGGCACTTAATTGACAGTTTATCGTAAAAATAAAATATCCAGAGGTGATAAGCGATTTTAACCCCATTATTAACCAAATCTTTCCTCCCATATCCAGTGCACCAGCAACCCGTTTCCTGGTCTATCTGCTCATCCAAAAGACTGATAATTTTCTTAATGGCTGTATCAGCCCATACTGCATTTTGAAAGTCTCTCGCATATTGTAGAAAAGTAACAACAGAGAGAGGCAGGTGGGCATTCATCTGATCGGATGGATTTTGCGTTATATGTAAATCCTTGAACCATGATTCTATAAATGCCTCATTTTTGAATGATTCCAGAATGCCAAACGGTTTATCAGGAACCGCACCAAGGCAAGTCAACGCCATGACAGCATGAAGAGTAAGATGTCTCCAACCCCACCAGTCTGCGGTATCAGCAAGCTCACATTCAACTGCCGGATCTCTGAACAATCCATCATCCGACTGAAAAGATTTGATATATGCGATCCACTCTTCCCTTTGACGTGCTGTCAGGCTGAAAAGATCCCCATACAAATGCCGGGTCAGTACTGCATACGTAGAGGCATACAATACCGCACTTTTCTGGCATGGAGCATACCTGTACCGTCCATAAGGCTGATCCCAAAAACGCATACTCTCAACAAACCGCAATGTTTGCGCCCTGACATCAGTCATTTTCAAGCTGTCACGTATCTCGTAAACTCGATGGGAAAGCCGTCTTTTCAGGTCATGATCCAAAGCCAAGGCTTGAAATTCTGGCGTGTAAATATATTTACAATAAAGATATCTCCAGAAAGAAAGGACAGCAGCACAAACACCGTCATTCTTGACGCCAATATAAAAATTTCTCGCTATATTCTGAATATTCACTATTACTGGCGGGCATTTTGTTAATCAGGACAGCGAAAGTTCTCCGTCAGGTATTACCAATCCACAGCTCGAAGTAAACTCACGTCCCGAGTTAAAAAGGTCTATTGATTCAACATAAAACGTCGCCGCGTTTTCTATTTTATCAATATAAACTCCTGCAGCATACTGCGCCATACTCAGGTATATCTTGTACATTCCGGGCGCAAATTTAATCGCAGGTATTTCCAGAACAATTCGCCTGGGTGTTTTCTTCTTCTCCCCGGGATACATCCACGTGGCAGATGATGTCACCCACTGGCCTGCAGGCGTAAGGATTGCCACGCAATAGTCCGAACCGGGATAGTTTTCCGTATTCTCAAGTTCAACTTCAATCTTGATTGGACTCAACAAAAGAAATGTTTCCCGTGGTTTATCATCCTTATCAAGTATTCTGATTTTCTTAAAAATCTTGGCTTGATGTACTTTGTCGTGCACCTGTCCAAGGTCCATAAAACCATCTTCCAAATAGTTAACAACTCTATCCGACATGTTGATGTATTGATTTACAGCGTCATTGGACGTGCCATTATAAGTCAATTGTCCTTTTGAAAGAAGAATTCCTTTTTGACACAACTGCTGAATTGCCGCCATATTGTGACTCACAAATAATACTGTCCGTCCTTCTCTGGTGGCGACGTCGCTCATCTTCCCAAGACATTTCTTCTGGAAGGCGGCATCACCGACGGCAAGGACTTCATCAACAATCAGAATCTCGGGATCAAGATGTGCGGCAACAGCAAATGCCAGGCGAACATACATGCCGGATGAATACCGTTTCACAGGCGTATCAATAAATCTCTCTACCTCGGCGAAGGCAACAATCTCGTCAAACTTTGATTCTATCTCCTTCTTCCTCATCCCGAGAATGGCGCCATTAAGAAATATGTTCTCACGACCGGTCAGCTCAGGATGAAACCCAGTCCCAACCTCCAGCAGGCTGCCAACCCTGCCCCGCATCACCGCCCGCCCACTCGTCGGCTCAGTTATCCTGGACAAGATTTTGAGCAATGTGCTCTTTCCTGCACCGTTCCGTCCGATTATCCCCAGCACCTCACCGCGCTTGACCTCGAATGAAATGTCCTTCAAAGCCCACAACTCATCGCGAGTTGTGATGTTATCGGTTATTAGATCATGGTTATTGGTTGCCGACGTGAGATCTGTACCCTGCGGACTGTTGACCGTATCTTTATTATTAACTGATAACTGCCGACCGATAACTGCCTCATGGCGGGCTTCTCCTACTATTCCCATTTCAGACTCCGGATCACGCCCCCTCACCCGATGCCACAGCCGCTCCGCCGCCTCACGGAGAGAATCCACGCCGATCTCACCAAGCTTGTAACGCTTGGAAATTCGCTCCACTGATATGATTGTGTCGCTCATGGAAATAATGTTGCTAATTGTTATGTTGTCGAGTTGTTAGGGTTCAGACAAGAAAGAAAATTGTTAGGTTGTTGGCCAGAGATCAGGAAAGTTGTCAAGTTCTTTGGTTTGTCAGTATACCTGGCAACCATCAACTCAACAACTAACAACCCTCCTTTCCCGGAACTCCTGCTTTTGCACATTTCTGTAAATACGCTATATAACCGTTCAGAACCTTCCATGTCTTCGCCTGTAAGTCACGTAAATCATTATATCGCTCCTGAGTAAGATATCCTTCATCCAGCGCACAATTCAAATGTTCCAGAGACTCTACAAGTGAACCACGTGCTTGTCTGCAGAATTGGAGATTCTCCTGGTGATGATGCCTTCCAAAACCTTCGGCAATATTGGCAGGCACAGACCGCGAAGCCCTTATCATTTGATCAGTTAAACGATGAGATTCCCTTTTCGGCAAGCCATGACAAAACTCGGAAATCTGTTTACGAAAATCCCTGGCCAACTTATAGGCTTCAATTTCTTCAAATGACACAAAAGAACTCATATTCCTCCAACAACTCAACAATCAACAAGGCTTCGCCCTCGATTCATCAAATTATCCGATATAATGTTCTCATCATGTCCCGTAATTAAATGATCCAATACTTCATAACACTACTGTCCGGTTAAAAACCCTTTAGAATCAACTGATTTCGAACGTCCATCTTCTTGATTTGCAACCGATGTTTGGCAAAGGCCTGTAAAATGG
>Ga0156394_1004_pt1 | contig 18379 bp, 12 predicted proteins | sample RifOxyA3_FD_108038 | JGI IMG/M metagenome (GOLD analysis project Ga0156394, IMG submission 108038) | Lentisphaerae bacterium RIFOXYA12_FULL_48_11 | reverse complement strand
GATTGTATTTGCGTTGATGATTTTAATTCGCAGGAAGGATCGGGGGCTGGTCTTTGAAGTTCCCTCATGGGTTACTCCTTTTTCTGCCCTGACCGGGACCGTGCTCGCGCTTGTTGGAATTATTTTCAGCGTTGGCCAGTTCGAGTGGCTTGGATTGCTCATGCTGCTTTTTTCCGCGCTTCACTGGGCTCTGGATAAAAGACGTACGCGGAATATATTGCTGGCATTGTTTGTCCTTTACTGGATTCATCCTTTGCCCGGTCAATTGTTTTTCAGGCTGCAACTTCTTCTGCAGGTTGTGTCCGTCAGGGCCGCGGAGTGGATGCTGCATTGTTTTAATTACAGGGTCTGGGCTGATGGAATAACCTTAAATACCGGCTTTCAGACATTTCTTGTGCCAGAGTCATGTAGTGGAATGGTGACAGTCGTTACGGTTCTGCTGACCGCGCTTGGGATCGGTATTCTTCTCAGGATGAAATGGTTTGAGACCGCAATACTCATGTTTGCCGGGGCAATGCAGGCGGTCGTGCTGAATATCATCAGGATATTCTTCATGGTTGTTTGGTCTTTGCGCATGTCTTCTGAATGGGCCGGAACATTTCTGCATGATACTCTTGGCTTTCTTCTTTTCCTGTCTGTATTGCTTGTACAGGTTGAAGCCGTCTACTGGAAGATGCGGACTACGCGGCGTTTAAGGCAAAAGCGGGGTATAGAAACAGGTGAAGTTGAAGAGCCTGAGAGGGCCACTATCCTTCCTAGATTCTGGCGGCTGTTGAACCGATGGGCCTGGGTCGGGGCTTTCTCCTTTGTGCTTACAGCCGGAGTAATGTTTGCGATTTATAAGAAAAGGCCGGCACACCGTGCAGTTATGATAAGTGAAGTTGTTGACGGCCTAATGGAGCGCGACCTGGAAAAAGCGGAAAGGGCCATACAACAGGTTCTTCAGCTGAATCCGGGCAGAAGGGAGTTTCTGTCGAAACGTGTCCAGGTCATGGTTCTTCGCGGCAAGTATACTGATGCTTTAACCGAAATAGAGAAGTTTCGCGGCAAGTTGAGCACGACTGAAAACGTGATGAAAAGTTTCGCGCTGATGTCGCTCAAGCGTGATGATGAGGCTATTGTTCTCATAGAATCCCTGTCTGAAGCGGAAAAGAAAATACCAGGGGTAGCCATGATCCGGGCCGAATACGCGGCAGGGAAAAATTTGCCGGGCGTTGTGGCTTCGAATGTGGTTATTGCTTCGATCTCGCCTTTGCTGATCCACAGGGTGCGCGGCCTGTTTCCTTATCTTGGCGCTCACCAACAGTGGCGGGCGATTGCGGATTCCGACAATACCAATGTGCCGTACAAGGATTGCAGTCATGCGCTGATTGTGGTGTATGCCGGTCTTGAGCTGGGGGATGTTTTCCGTGCTTCTAGAGCATTGAAAGCCGGTTTGACTGTCTGGCCGAATGATCCGAGATTTATTGGCAGTCTGTACATGCTTGCCGCCAAGCGGCCGGGCAGCGAATGGGAGGGTTTGTTTGCTGATAATATCAGGGTCAATATTTCAAACCTGGATACAGACAGGCTTGCTTCATACATGGAGTATTGTTTTAAACTGAAGAGACCGGATCTTGCCTGGCTTTTATATGTCAGGTTGCGAGAAATGGATCCACATGACCCAGCGCTTTACCTTGTTCCTGCGCAGTTTGGTAAAAACTGGTTCATATTCCGCAGGCACCAGATAGGGATTGCTGCCGGGGACAAGACTTTGAGTCTGGATCTGAAATCTTTCTCCAGGAAGACAAGGACGTTAAGACCTTTTAAATCATTCTGGGACAACGTGCCGCTTGTGGATGAAATGTCGGCTGATTCGGTGGAGAGCAAGAGGCTGAAATACTTAAATCAGTGCCTTGCTGAACTGGAGAGACGTAAAGCCGCCGGCAGAATAAACAGGCGAATGCACATGACTTATCCCGGTGCCCTGTTTATGGCCGGCAGGTTTAAAGAAGCGGAGGCTGTTCTTGATGAACTCGAGCAGAAATATCCTGATGCGGCAAGGGATCTTCTCTTCCAGCGGGCGGTGTTTTATGACCAGCAGGGCCAATGGCAGAAGTCTTATGAAGTACTGATGAAATACCGCCGCCTGTCTACAAGCTCGGACAATCTTAATGCCAACATCATGCTGATAAATGCCATGCTAAATCTGAATATGGGTGTTTGTGCCATGGATGTTGCTGAGCGGGAACGTGAGGCATTTCCTGATTCAAACCAGACCCTGATGACGATAGCAGCCATCTGGAATATTTTCGGATTTAAGGATCAGGCTCTTTTCCTGTTGAGCAGGAATGGGGATCAGGGCTGGAACTCGGGTGCTATTGCGCAGTTGCTTTATGAAACCGGTTGTTACAGGGAGGCGGACAAGCTGGGGCGGTCCATGGGTATCGAGATCAATAAGAAGCGTGAGTTTGAGAAACAGGGCGTATTTCCACTGCCGGCTGAACTTGTAATTGTCAGGAGATGGCCTGAGAAAATTACAACTGTCGAAATGGATCGTGAATCTGAGCAACAGCTGCTGGAGTCAGGTCGTGCGGTCAGTCCTTTTATAAGGGAGTTGAAGTATTTAACTGCCAAATGGTATGCGGCAAAAGGGCATGGAAACGTTTCTGATCCGGCAAAATGGCTTGCTGTTGGACGTGATGATATGGAGAAGGTTGGAGCATTGTATCACCTTGCGATGCTGCTGGCGCGGCAGAAAGAATACGAAAAGGCCAGTGATGTTATAGAAAGGGCTATTGTCATGATGCCGCGTTCGGCGATGTTGTGGCGTATTCTTGTTTCGTTGACGGCTGGTGATTCTGATGTGATACGCAGGGCAAGGTTGTCGTGTCCTACTGATCCGGAATTGTGGCTGGCTTCTCTTGTGGTCAGGACTCGTAAGGAGGGTGGTGGAAAGTGGCTTTTAGACGAGATGACAAAAGTGGCGGCCAATAAGGATTTTGCGCCAGGAGTGATGGTCCGTGCGGGGGATTTTCTGCTCAGGAAAAAAATGGTTGAACCGGCAAGCGCGGCTGCAAAGAGCGCGATAGAACGATGCCGGGGTTCGATTTCGGCATATGTGCTTGGCCTGCGGTGTGCGTTGACAGTGAAAGATGTGAAATTGGCATTATCGTGTGTACTGCTGGGGATTGAATATGCACGTGATCCTGGACCTTTTTACCGGCTTCTTGTGGAGATAAAATCAATAGGCAAAGCGACAGATGCCGACATGATTGCTGCACTGGAGTACCTGCAGGAGCATTTCCCGAAAGAGAAACAGTGGGCAGAGCGTCTAGGAGATGCATATTTCCACAGGGGTAACATTAAAAGGGCAATGAGTGTTCTTGACGAGGCCATGGTTGGGAGTCTTAGGGGGGTCAAGGTGAGATCTTTGTTGCTGGCAGCTGAGGCGGCGCGACTGGAAGGGGAATATGCGAAAGCGATTAAGATTCTTGAGAACGGGCATTCCGTGTATCCTGATATGCCTAGCATTTTGAATAATCTAGTTTATACCCTGGCACGACATGGGGAGGATCTGCAGAATGTTGCAAGGGCAAAAGAACTTCTGCCTAAGCTTATTGAAGTTGGTGGAAAATCTGCCCAGGTACTGGACACAGTGGCAATGGTTTATATGAGAACCGGTGATCTGGTAAGGGCGAAGGAGTATGCAGAAAAGGCGCAAGATCTTTTTGAGAAGGATGAGTATGCCGCTCTGGAAGCGGACTTTAATTCAGCTGAACTGATATTCAGGATGGGGGACTTGAGAGGGGCAAAAGAACTTCTGGATAGAATTGGCCGTGCCCGGGACAGGTCCCAGTTCGTTGATTTCGGTATCAAGGAATTACTGAAAAGGATAGAAGAAGAGTCGCGGAAAAGGTGATAAAACAGGGCTGTTGACGGTGGTATGGTCAGGCATTGGTATTGACTTTTAAGTTGCTGCGCAAATACAATGCCATGGTGATATTGTGCTATATTCTGAATAAAGGGTGTGGGAACTTTCATTTTTACAAGGGTCAATGATGCGAGGACTAGCAGGAAAAGAAAGAATGACTGGGGTTCGTCTGGTTGGTCTGACCATTCTTTTGTTTTTGCTGGCCGGGTGTGCGACCAAGAAGGATGTCGATGTGTCAAGGCTTCTGATGGACCTGGAGCAGGGGAAATCGCTGGATGGGGCCAGATACACTGGGCCCGATGCACCTGAGGCGCCAAGTACAAGTCTTCCGCCTCCACCTGCCGGGGCGTCAGCGGGGGCGGCTAAGAGTGAGGATATTACCATTCAGCCGGACTGTCTTGTGCAAGTTAGTGTGAAAGAAGACAGGCAGCTTGAAGGCAGCTACACTGTTAACGAGATTGGAGCCATTGAATTTGGTTATGTAGGGCCTGTAATTCTGTATAATATGACGGAGAAACAAGCCGAGCAAAAGGTTCGAGAAGTCCTGGAGAGCAGGTATTTCAGGATGGCCACAGTAAGCCTCAGAATATTGAAGGCTTCATACGATAAAATGACGGTCCTGGGTGCGGTGAACAAACCCGGTGTAATAAAAATAGGCGCAGGTGACACCATATCACTGAACGATGCGCTTCTTAGGGCAGGAGGATTACGGCCTGCCATCAAAGGGGCAAAGGTAAGAATAATCAGGGGTGGGCTTACCAAGGCTGTGGCGTTTGAGGGAGAAGAACACGTTCTTGTGTCTGAGGATGGAAAGCCGTCTGTTCCTGATATCAAGTTGAAAAATAATGATGTTGTATATGTCTTTTCGAGCGATGCAAGTACGCCGACGGAAGTGGGTGAAAAGGAAATCTATGTGTTGGGAGAGGTGTCAAAGCCGGGCGTGTATCGATTTGTGGGGGCGGAAGCATGTTCAATGATGCACCTGTTGTTCAAAATAGGCGGGCTTCCCCCGTATGCAAACGCTAAGGGTATCAAGATTATGCGTCGTGATAAGAATGGTAATGAACAGGAAATCAAGGTTAATGCAGAAGATATTCTCAAGGAAGGCAGACCCGAAGACGATGTATTGCTTGAGAATGGTGACCGGATCGTGGTGCCGGCACGGCGTATAAGTCTATTTTAGTGGAGTTTTTTGGGTGATTTATGTCAACAGAATCTGAACAGCGAGGCATTGATTTTCGGGTATATATAGGGATTATTTTCTTTCGTTGGCAGATTATAGCCGTATGTTTTCTTTATTGCCTTCTTGGTGGAGTTCTTTATCTCAGCCTTGCGCCGAAGGAATACCTCGCGTCATCCAAGGTGATGGTCTACAGGGATCCGCTTCTCGAGATGTCTGGTAACATTGCTGGCGCCGAACGGACGTCCCTGACGATGCATACGTTTCTTCTGCAGGATGACAAGTTCAGGGAGAGGGCGGCAAGGCAGCTTGCCGAAAAATGGGGCGACAAGATGGGGAACTTCCAGAAAATGATTCTTCCGGTTACTGTTGCCCGGGAGCGAGGGTTTGGCTCTATGCTGAATATCAGTGTTAAAAGCGCTGATCCTGGATACGGAGTCGAATTTCTGAAAGTACTTCTTACTGTTCATTCTAACGAGTGGCGCGCAATCCAGATGGAGGCATCAGAGTCTGCTACAAGGAAATTAACTGAAGAGTTGTCACGTTTGGAAGAGAAGATAAAACAGTCGGAAGACGATGTGGTCGAATATAAGAGGTTGAACGATGTGGCAAGGGTGGAGGGGCGGGCCAGTACTGAGCTCCGATATCTGCAGGCTCTTATGGAGAGGCGCAGTCAGATCAGTACTGAGCTTATGCTTCTCGAAGCCGAGTTTCCTGCACTCAAGGGGATGAATCCCGGGATTATCAGTGATGTGGTTAATCTTACGAGGGAGACTGGGGCAATTGAACCTATAAGGGAAACCTCTGAAGAATCAAGAAGGGATGGTCGGGAGGTCGGCAACAAAGATAATGAGGTCCAGAAGTCAGAGCTTCCTGCCGCATTGAGAAATGGAAAGGCTGATAATACAAAAGCTGATGATGCACATGGATGGCGGGATCTCAGGGTCAAGCTTTTCCGGCTTCAGCAAAAGGAAAAGGAGCTTGCGGCCAATTTGAAGCCTGAACACCCCGAGCTTAAAAGAGTCCGTGATGAAATTGCGGACATAAAGAATCAGCTTGATGCTGCTGCTGAAATTGAACTTGGTCGATTGAAGGACAGGTATGATGCTCTAAAGATACATTTGAATACTGTGGAGGCTGCAGAATATAAGTGGAAGGCACAGAATCTTCTTGCCAGCACAAGGCAGTCGGAGCTCAAGCGGATCATGGATGTGGTTGAGCGATTTGAGTCAAATTATAAAACGCTTTATACGCGTTTACAGGATATGAAGATTCAGGAGGAATTAAAGGCTGAACATTTCTACGTCGTTGAGGCGCCAGGTCTAAGGTCGGATTATGTTTGGCCTGATCCAATAAAAGTTCTCATTCTTGCTCTTGTGTTGGGATTGGGGTCTGGTTTTGGCTTGGCGCTTGTCATGCAGGTTATGGATAACCGCATCCAGTCCATCAGTGATGTGGAGAAGGATCTTGGCGTCAAGTTCCTGGGTGGTGTTCCGTACTGGGTACACAGTGGGCTTGAGAAGACGATCCGACCTATCGTTACTGAAGAACATTCGACCGGCGCGATTGAGGCTTACCGTGCCCTGAGGACAACTATTTTGTCTGAACTTGTAAAAAGAAACGAAAAAATAGTTATGGTTACCAGTGCGGATTCAAGGGAAGGTAAAACTCTTACAGCGTTGAATCTGGCTATAATGATTGCCCAAATGGAAAAGAAGGTTCTGCTCGTAGATATGGACTTGAGGAGAGGGCGATTGCACAGATCTCTCGGCCTGGAGCGGGAACCTGGAGTAACGGATGTGCTCAAAGAAGGCCGTTCTTTGAAGGAAGTAATAATGAAAACGAGGATTGCGAATCTGAACCTCGCTCCGACTGGAACCACTGTTGAGGATTCGGCTGAGATGCTTCAATCGGCCAGTGTTGTGGATATGTTTGTCGGTGTACAGGACGACTACGATTATATAGTTGTGGATACATCGCCTATCCTGCGGGTTACCGATACGGTAATTCTGGTTACGCAGGGTATTGGTGTGGTGTTGTATGTGGCCCGAGTGAACCATACGCCAAAACCCATGGTCAGGTATTCGCTGGATATGTTGAAAGATGCCAGGGTTCTTGGTCTTGTTATGAACAGCATAGAAATGCACAAGATAAGCAGTCTTTATTATGCTTATCAGTATCCGAATTATGCCTATTACAGTAATGCGTATGCCTACGGGTATGACTATTATTACTACGGAGACCGTCATACTGCGGGCAGAAGACAGGGGCATCGCCGGAGCGAATGGGATCGCCGGAGGAATGCATTCGGCCAGTGGGTGCGCCGGACATTCATGCCGATGGAATAGGTGTTACAGATGGCTTCGCGTTCACATCTTCGCGGTTTTGCAGTCTGGATAGCGCTGATCGATCTGGTTGCGTTGGTGATCAGCAGTGTAACGGCGGTTGTACTGCGTATCGGCCGCGAAGACATGCCTGAGTATGTTTATAATCATATTGATGGCTGGTTGATCTTTCTCGGGAGCATAATACTCGCCAATTACCTTGCGGGCAGTTATCGGATACAGCATTCATTCTCGCGGTTTAACGTTGTTGTGACATGGCTGTTTTCTATGATTTTTTCTGTGCTTGTGCTAAGCGTTTTCTCCTATGCGTGGTTGTTTGCTGTTCTGCTTGGTCGCGGCATTCTGCTTCTTTCTATTGTTTTGTACAGCATGCTTTCGCTGGTACTGAAGATGGTTGCGTATCATACGTTGTTTACTCAGGATTTTCTTCTCTGCAGGACGGTGATTATGGGGACCGGTCAGCGTGCAATGGAAATCAGGGGGATGATAGAAAACAGGTTCATACTTCCCGTTCACAAGGTGATTGCATTCGTGAATATTCTGGATGACGTAAAAGTTACTGATGCCGGGAACCATTCTGTAATCGATGGAGTTGCGGTGCTTAACTGTACGGTTGGAACATTTGAAGAGATCGTGCGTAATATGCATGCCGATCTGGTAATCATGGCGTTTCAGGGCCGGGAAAAGGACAGGATGCTTTATTCGCATCTTAGGCGCCTGCGTTTTGAAGGTGTAGAGACTCTTGATACTTACGGCGCCATAGAAACATATCTTGGGAAGACGCCGTTGGATCTTATTGACGAAGATACGATGACGCGTGTTGTAATGGAATCCAGGCTGCCTGTAGTCAGGAGGCTTAAACGTATTTTCGATGTGTCTGTTACGATATTGTCTGCCGTGGTGTGGATTACTATCGGGTTGATTATTGCTGTTTTGATTAAACTGACAGAACTTCGCAACCCGATATTTTATTCGCAGATCAGGGTCGGACAATTCAACAAGCTGTTCAGAATATACAAGTTCAGGACAATGTACCAGGGGGCAGAGAATGTGACGGGTCCTGTATGGTCGGATGGATACGATAAAAGAGTAACACCAGTTGGAAGGGTGTTGAGAAGGTTCAGGCTGGATGAAATACCTCAGTTTCTCAATATCCTTAAAGGTGATATGAGTATTGTAGGTCCACGTCCTGAGCGTCCGGAGTTGCATGCGGAGCTCGAGAAAAGAATACCTTTTTTTGGGGAGAGATCTAATGTCTTGCCCGGTCTTACCGGTTGGGCACAGGTAAGGTATCCATATGGAAATACTGTGGATGATGCGGCCAGAAAGCTGGAGTACGATATTTATTACATAAAGAATCTTTCGCTCAGTCTGGATCTTCAGATTATCCTTCGTACCATCCGGATAGTTCTTGTCGGTCTGGAAAAAGGGGAATGAGGAAAATGTTCAACTGACTGTTAAATGACTTTCTTTTTTACATCGATTTTTATTTTTCTGGTGTTCTGGCGCCCTCAGGAATGGCTTTTACCCTGGATGTTCGGTTGGCCTGTTCTGGATGTTGTTGTTTTTATGGCGCTTTTGGCCCTTATTATTGAAGTGGATCAGGGGCGGGTTCACTTTCCCAAACAGCGTTCGCAGATTTTTCTTCTTCTGGGACTGTGGGTAGCATCAATCATGTCTCATGTGGTGCATACCTATTTTGCAGGTATGGTGGAAACAATACCGGAAGTGTTTAAAATATGTTTTTTTACGGTTTTGCTTTTTTGTATTCTTGATCGCCCCGGTCATCTTCGTGCCCTGGCCATAATGTTTGTGCTGATGTCATGTGTGATGTCTGTTCATGCGATAATGCAGCAGAAGCTCGGCTATGGTTTTATGGGGTTGGAACCATTTCTGGATGTAAGACCCGGACGTGCGGATCCTGTTCTGCGTAGTTATTTCTTTGGTATATTTAGTGATCCGAATGATCTGGCTCAAATCATTGCAACCTCTATTCCTTTTACATTCGTTATGACTAGGCGAAATTCTTTTTTAAGTATTCTTTTTGGATGTGCGATTACTTGTCTGCTTGTCTTTGGTATTATCGCCACATATTCGCGAAGTGGTTTAGTGGCTCTTGCAGGTGTGACTGCTGTCATTATGATTCTTGTTCTTCCTGTCAGATGGATGCCTTTTCTTATGGCTGGTTTGTTTGCAGGCGCCCTTGCTTTATGCCCTTTGTCGATTGCGCAGCTTGATATTTCCGCGCATGATCGTGTGGTTTTCTGGGGAATGGCGAATCAAGTATTTATTGCCAGTCCTTTAAATTTTATTTTTGGTATAGGACATGGAATGTTCTGGCAGGTTGCCAGTTCACGTGCAGCACACAATGCTTTTGTCTCTTGTTATACGGAGCTAGGTGTTTTTGGATACTGGTTCTGGTTTATATTGATTTTTATGGGAGTTATGGGTGCCTGGCGTGTAAGAATAAGCCTGAAGGAGGTTCGGGGAGTTGATGAAATGTGGATTCGGCGGTTTGCTGGTATTTGTATTGCCGCTATAATTGGTTTCCTGTCATCTGCTTATTTCCTAAGTCGTGCTTTTATTTATCCTCTATTTTTTCTTGTGGCAATGCTTGGATCTCTTCCTCGGATTGCAGAGAAGTATCTGTCAGAGGGTCATCCTGCTTTGATCAGTCCGGCACGCGATATATGGGGTTACGGTTCAATTGCTACAGTAATTAGTATTATCTACATTTATATATCCATTATTCTGCTCAATAGGGCATTCTATGTATAATTCAGACCATGTGGTGTTGAGATGAATGAAACGGAGGGTGAGCGTAAGGCTTTTCATGGACGAAAATGGCTTGTGCCGTCAGTGCTCGTTGTTTGTGTTTTTATTATAGGATTCTGGGAGATAATGGCAAATATTACCAGGGATCCTTTCTGCCGGTTCAATCTGACAGAAGAATCCTTCAAAGTATTTTCTCCATCGACAAATGGATGGATATTTCAATCGGTTCCGATTAATTCCAGCCCGTCAGAACCTAATATTCTGGCATTCACGGCTATACCAACTTCAAATCAACACCCATACTCCCATACGCTGGCACAATCTAACTCTCCTGTTCATATTCGTCTCGTTCATGGATACAATATGCCGGATTGCATGCGGATCAAGGGGTACAAGGTTGAGTTGATTGAAGATCGGAGGTCAGAACTCAGACGTCAGAAGTCAGATGTCAGTTGTTGGTCGGAGCTTGGTGTGAATGGTCGTATTCAAATCTGGCGGTTAACTTCTTGTTCCGGTGATGTGTCGATCTGGGTCACCAGCATGATCAGGGCCAGTGATTTAAGTCCGACAGATGTGGATATACGTTCCATGTTGTTTCCGCGGGTTGGGGTACCGGATGAGCCAGGTTGGTTCCCTCGCGGTTTCAGCTGGTCTAGTCTGAAAAATCCGTTAAGTAAATTACGGCTTTTCATGAGAGCTAAATGGAATGCTTCCAGATGTGATATTGCCACGTTTCTCAGGTTGAAAACTCCAGCTTGGGCAAATAATGAATATCTGACTCTTGTTACCGCATATACTGATACTTCCGTTAAGCTCCACGAAGAGAGTCAGATAATTACGCAAGTTGCTTCTGTTCAGATGTTTATGTTGTCAGGATTACGTTTTTGGAGTAAGTCTGATTAACAGGGACGCTTATTTTCGCTAATACCCGTATTTTATTGACAAAATCACTCAATACTTGGTACGTTCAGTACATACTGAACAAACTGCTCTGCATAATCCACGGGCACGGAGTGTATCCCGCCAATTCTAGAATGACGAAGTCAAAAGAGAATCCAGAATGAGATCAAGAATTTAAACCAGTATCCAGGAACCTGTAAGTTAAATATGTCCGGCTGCGTAATCGTTTACATCAATCTGTGTTCATCGTGAGAACGTGTCCCGGCGTAGCTTCGGAGCGAAGACGGAGCTAGCTTCCTGGCCGGTCCGAAGCCCGCTCGGACAAGGCGGGGGCGCGGGTGGTTGAGTATTGTCGAAGTCCCAAGTCAGAATCCGGCAAGCAGTTCCATGTCCGGATTAACCGCAGATAAACGTAAGATTAATCAGGAGTGGTAAGAGAACGAGTCAGATTGGTTTAATTCAAGATCATGGCCTAGTATTCGCATTCTGAATCCTGACTCCTGGATTCAGCCTTCTATTTTCACACACTCATTCAACCTGTTATTCGGGAGCTACATATGAATACAAATAAGGATATTATCCTAATAATTAAACGTTTTATTGAAGACGCCGGAAACATGACGCAATCATTCGGACTTGGAAGGGTTGTGGGTCAGTTATATGCATATCTTTACTTCAGTTCCATGCCGAAAAACCTTGCAGATATGCAGGAGGCTCTGGGCATCAGCAAGGGTAGTGCAAGTACGGCAGTTCGGCAGCTCGAACAATGGGGTGCGACCAAAAAAGTCTGGGTAAAAGGAGACAGGAAAGATTATTACGAAGCTTGTGACTGGTTTGGCAGGATACTCAGGAATGCGATAGTGGATACGTTCGGAAAGAGAATGGCATCGTATGCTTCCCTTATAGACGACATAGAGGTTGGCCTTGCCGAAGTTGAGAGCGGTGGAAATGATGAAGGTGAATTTATTAAGGGGCAAATAGAGAGTCTCAAGAAGTTTCAAAAAAAAGCATTTGGTATTCTTGAGAATCCGATTGTTCAGGCGATTGTTAAATAAGTGGTTAGGTTGTACATGGCACATGCCTGTTGAAATGGGGAAAACAGTGATTTTGTCTGGGAGTAGAGATGAATAAGAGTAATGAATCTCGAAACAGCAGGGGGTATGTACCATATGTTACGTTATTATGTTTTTTATTATTCGTTGTAGCATTGGCAGCCAGGATGATTGAATTGGTTCGCTCAGGGAACTGGCAAGATCCGGAATTTCAAGGTATGGAGGAAGTGACAATTGCCCAGAATTTAGCGGCAGGAAGAGGGTTTATCACTCCGGTTCAACCTGCCGACAGGATCATTGAACAACCATCGGCGTACGCTTCTCCTGGATATCCTTACTTGCTGGCGATCATTCTCAAAATAACCGGCAAGATTTCTCCTGATCCGATTCTGCCATATCGAATAGGGTTTATTATCAATGCCATAATAGGTGCGCTGGCTGTAGTTATTCTGGCTGTTAGTGCCAGGGGCCGATTCGGATGGGTTGGTTTCGGGTGGGTCGGGCTATTGACCGCTTTTTGGCCTACATTGATCAAGGGTGAGATGCGGCTCTGGGATACGGCTTTTGGCCTTCTTGCGGTGGCGGTAGGAGTGGCGTTAATTATAAGCCGTGAATCGCGCGGACGAAGCTTGGCGCGATGGATTCTTGTGGGAATGCTATGTGGTCTGTTGACGTTGTTTAATCCAATTACTGCACCGTTCCTTGCTATGGCACTCTTGATTGATTCTCTCCGAATGGATGGTCGCCGTCGGGCATTGAGCGGTTTGATGTTGGCTGGAATGGTATGGGCTCTTTGTCTTATGCCGTGGATGGTTCGAAATGCCGTTGTATTTCATCGATTTATACCGATTCGTAACACTTTTGGATATACCCTTTGGGTCGGCAATCTGCCTGACGTTGATGGAACCATAGACAAGGTTTATTCGCATTCACCGTTTGACAATCCGGCTCTTCGCGAAGAATTCTGGGCTATGGGAGAAGATGCTTACATGCAAGAGAAGCAGAGGCAGGCCCTCAAGCAAATCCGTGAAGACCCTTCGAGGTTCGTTGGAAATTGTGTTCAGCGGATTCGCCTTTACTGGTTGGGCAACATTTCGAGACCCTCGCAGATTTTCAAAATCACTTTCCCTATGACCTTTGGCGTCAATCTATTAAAAGCGATTATAAACTCCCTTTTGCTGGTTCTTGCTGTTCTCGGATCTTTCTTATGGAAAGGTTCCCCGGCAATAAAATGGGGATGCTGGTTTGGAATCCTCAGTATGTCGTTGCCTTATTGTATTACGCATGTGAGCCCGTTTTATAGGGCATTAATTGACTCAATTCTGATAACTCTTTCAGCGGCGTTCGCAGCACGAATATTTGGATGGAAACAGCCGTGTGGAGAATCTGGTTGCGCGAAGATAATCAACAAGACAAAAAGCATCGCTGATAATTAACAAAGAACTTTAAGACAAGAGCTGATATGACTGATCAAGTTGAATATATTATTGAGGCTTCGCGGGGGTGGCAGAGGATTCCGTGGAAAGAGGTGGTTCATTATCGGGATCTTTTGTTTCTGCTGGTGAGGAGGGATTTTATTTCGCGCTACAAGCAAACCATGCTGGGGCCTCTCTGGTTTGTTATTCAGCCCCTGTTGACTACGATTGTTTTTACCGTGATTTTCGGGAAAGTGGCAAAAATATCCACGGACGGACTACCTCAAATCTTGTTCTATATGTGCGGTCTGCTGGGGTGGGGATATTTTGCACAATGCATGGGTGGTACATCGACTACTTTTGTAAGTAATGCAGGTTTATTCGGTAAAGTGTATTTTCCGCGTCTTGTGATTCCACTGTCTGCAGTTATTTCCAGTTTGATGTCGTTTCTGATCCAGTTGGTTACGTTTCTTGCCTTCTGGGTTTGGTTTAAATTCTTTACCGAGTCTGGCGCTCTTTTCCATTTTAACACCTGTCTTTTTGCACTGCCTGTTCTTGTCCTGCTTACGGCGGCAATTGGTCTTGGCGTTGGACTCTGGATGTCGGCATTAACGGCAAGATTTAGGGATTTTACACATCTTTCAGGTTTTCTTACCCAGTTATGGATGTTTGCAACACCGGTTGTGTATCCTTTATCAGAGGTGCCACAGAGGTGGCAGTGGGTTATAGCTTTGAATCCCATGACTGGTATTGTTGAAGGGTATCGTTATGCGTTTCTTGGCGCCGGAACTGTTCAACCTTTGTATCTTATGTTGGCAGTAGTAATAACAGTGTGTGTATTGATAACTGGCATTTTGATTTTCACAAAAACAGAAAAGACCTTTATCGACACAGTATGAAATGATTATGTTCTGAGCAACGCTTCTATTGTTGTCAGACTGGATGTTCATGAATGCTTGCCGTGGTTGTTCGATAAATGACCGAAGTAGAGGTTTGGTTCCGGTAATATTCATTCTATGTCTTTTCCCCGAATACTATTATTAACCTGGTGGAGACCGACCATAAAGTACGCTGGTGGTGAGATACTTCGACGGGTTGTGGGTGTCCTGCCATCGGGCTCAATTCGCTGGGCTTTTCTTTCGCCAGACGGTGACGATGGTGGTTTCGCGGGCCTGCCGGAAAATCGATCATTTGCCTTGAAAGAGGTACACTGGCGCTTGGAAAAAAGTATATTTCATTATGCTAAGACTAATTATTTTTGTGCCGGCAAGATTGTCGATCGAATTGCGGAGTGGGTAAAGCCGTTTACTCCCGAGTTAATTTGGATTGCCTCGGATATGGATGCTATTGGCATTGGGTTACACCTCAAGCGCCGGCTTCGGTTGCCGCTTCATGTTACTGTGTACGATGCCTATGAATATAGTTGGATGTCCGGCCTGCATACGCGGTTGTTTTCGAGTTCCTACATGCATCGGGTACATGATGTTCTCGAAGGTGCTGATTCGTTTGACGCTGTTTCTCAGGAGCTTGTGGAATATATTAATGTATATTATCCAGGGAAACTTTCCCGACGGTCATTGGTGTTTCCTCCCTCCACATCTTTGCGGCAAGACGTTGGTGGCGATTCAATCGGCAGTTGTTTGATTGGTAAGACGAGACGAATAGGTTTTTGCGGGTCGTCCAGGATTTCAGATCATCAATGGCAGGCATTTCTTGATCTGCTCGGGAAGATGGACTTCAGCTTTGAACTTGTTGTTTATACTGATCAGAAGTCTTTCAATAGAGGCGTATATCCCGGTAATGTAAAAATAAGGTTCATGTCTTATGTGTCAACAGAGACGGAAATCATTAAGTGGTTTGTGGTCAACGGAGTGTGCGCCTGCTATCTTGGCTTGTGGAAGGAGAAAGAGAGGACCTTGTTTGTCCGGACATCGCTGAGTAGTAAGTTAACCACATATGCAACCGCAGGGCTACCGGTAATTGTTGATGCGCCTGAAGATTCGGTTGCATGGCGCTTGGTGAGGACATACGATGCTGGCATTCTGTTGAACGATATAGATAATTCGAAGAGAGAACTTAACTTATTGTTTAGTGACTCCAAATGGCGGCAAAGCAAAGCGGACGGATCAAGGAGGCTGTGTGACGATGAGTTTGATCTGATACGGAATGTTGGTAAGCTGACAGACCTTTTTTCTAAAGATGTGGTGACTGTGGGCAAAACAGAAGAGACTAGAGCACCATAACGCGGATAAATTATTCTATTGAGACTGTAGTGGATGTGTAATGGTCCAATCATTCGCTGGTAAGTTCGTGTAGAAAGTCAGGGCTGAAAAAACTTCGTTACCAGCCAACAAGGAAGAGGGGTAAATAATGGCCACGAGTTCTTGCATGCCGATCCCGTTCGTTCTGGAATTGGTGAGTGCGCTTGAGCCAGGGTCCATACTTGACGTGGGTGCCGGATTCGGGAAGTGGGGATTCCTGTGCAGGTGTCAATTAACGGAGGGACTTGGTTTATCCATGGAACCGGATCAATCTCTCAGGATCGATGCGATTGAAGCATTCAAGAAGAATATAAGCCAAATTTACCCAGAGGTTTATAACAACACATACGAAGGTGATGCGCGGCTGATGGTGTCAAAGCTTGGTGAATACGACGTTGTGATTTGCGGGGATATGATTGAACATGTTGAAAAGAGTGAGGCATTACAGCTTCTTGAGGATATGAAGAATAGGGCCAGACATGCTGTTATTGTAATATTACCGCTTGGCGAGTGTCCTCAGGGTGCTGTTTATGGCAATGAATACGAGGTCCATCGCAGCACCTGGAATAAAGAAGATTTCGCGGGTTCAATCAAGCTTTTACATGCATTTTCGTTTAAAGATGGTGTGCGTATTGGCGTCGCGGTGATCCCTGTTTCGGAGCACGCCCGGTGGCTCGTTAAAACAATGGCCAGTCCTTTGAGATTGTTTCTTGTGCGCCGATTTCCGGAAATCCTCAGAAAGCTCCGGCGCCTGACAAGCTAGATGGATTTGTAATAGACGAAGTATCTTTGGTGGGATTGATCGAATGGTTTCTGATTCACGTCCGCTTGTATGGTATGTTGCTGCTGGGTACAAACTGCCTGCGGGTATTGAAGCGTATCTCTGTCATTATGCCACGGAAATGCGAAAGCATGGTTTTGAAACAAGAATTATTGTTTTCTATCCATTACCACGAGAAAAACACCGGTTTCTGAAGTTGGTTGAAGAGCGAGGAATAAAGATAACATCTTTATATGATGAAACCGTTTTTAAGGCTGGCCTTATTGCCTTGTTATTCTTTATACCGTGGTTCTTGTACATTTTAATAAGAAAAAGAAGATTTCCGGATGTTCAGGCGTTTAAAGAATGGATTCATAATAGATGTGCGATTAAGTGGTTCCGAGATGAAATTGCCGAGGGTCGTCCTGATGTTGTACACGTTAAGGGAAGATTGCCGACAAACGCCTGGGCGATCTTCCCCTCGGATCTGACTATTTACCATCATGCTTTGATGGGTACGGTTGATTCATCTTGGACAGAAAAAGAAGTTGAAGATTTCCGGGCGTTTGCTTCTCGTATTGCGTTTATTTTTGTTCCAGGCAGGCATGTTGCAGAAACACTGGCAAGAGAATTTCGCATAAAACGTCGTGTTGAATCTATTTTTACGATGGCCCCAGACGAGGCAAGAACAGAGGCTGATTCTGGCCAGCTGGGTGGATCCGCACCAGTTGGGAAAAGAATTGCCGTTGATAAGGTGTGGCAATGTCGCTTTGGTATACTCTGTCGGTTCAACGAGCAGAAAGGTATATCTTACATATTAGAAGCTCTCAAATCCTTCAAGCAGAAGTATGGAGATGTTGTCTTTACTTTCACAGGACAAGGGAACCTTGAGCCCATGATTCGAGAATTTATAAAGCTAAATAATTTGTATCACGTGGAGATAGAAAGGATGTCTGAGGTGTCAAAGGTGTTTGAAAAGATGGATGTGATGGTTCATCCAGGGTTGGATGATGCGATGCCCGTTTCGATTGTCGAAGCGTTGATGTGTAGTGTTCCATGTATTTCCACGCGTATTGGAGGGGTGCCGGATTTGATCAGGGATGGCGTTGAAGGTTTTCTGATTGAGCCTGGTAATTCAGGTCAGATATTGGAATGCATGGAGCGGTTCAGGAGTATGCCGGTGGAGGAATTCAGGAAGTTTTGCCGGCGGGCCAGGGCAAGATATGAAGACGTTTGCATGCCGGAGAAAGTGGGAAAGATTGTGGCTGAGTATTATCACAATATTACAAAGGGAAGAACTAATGCCGGGTGATTAATATGCGTACTTACAGCAATCCATGGATACCTGACGGCGCCTATAAGATTCTTTGCAATGAAGCCGGAATCATTCTAGACGTTGGCGGAGGCAGTTCGCCTTATGTTGGTGCTTCACATGTTCTCGATATGAATGAGTTTTCTTTGAAATGCCTTACCAATAATGCCTGGGGTGTTCCTTCTAATCTCACCGATAATTCAAGGATTATGGATGGAGTGATTAGGGAATGGTCGGAACGGCAATACACGCAGTTTGACGTGTGTAGTGGTAAGGCATGGCCTTTTAAGGATAAACAATTTGATCTTGGTTTATGTAGCCACACTCTTGAGGATCTTAGAGATCCTTTACTGGCAGCGAGGGAGTTGTTTCGTGTTTCAAAAAGAGTTCTGATCATAGGTCCCTCGCGACTGCTGGAACAGACGAAGGGCGTCGATAATCCGTGGTATTGTGGGTTTCCTCATCA
>Ga0156394_1047_pt1 | contig 18411 bp, 15 predicted proteins | sample RifOxyA3_FD_108038 | JGI IMG/M metagenome (GOLD analysis project Ga0156394, IMG submission 108038) | Lentisphaerae bacterium RIFOXYA12_FULL_48_11 | reverse complement strand
ATGCATCGGTTTACACGCCCATGGGAACTATGGCGCCAAAGTTTATTTCCGCAACTTGAGAATTAAAGAACTGAAGTAAAATAACTGGCGTTTCACAGGAACTCTTCCGATGAACTGCTCAAGACGTATTGCATTGCACTACTTTATTGCTCTACCTGCCCTGCTTGCACTGTTTGCCTGCAATGTCCGCTACTCGACTGCCGCGAACTGGCCGGCATGGCGCGGCGGGACTGACGGCAGCGGTATTGTCTCAGAAAGGAACCTGCCTCTTCAATGGAGCGTAACGAACAATATTCGCTGGCGCATAAACCTGCCCGGCCCAGGGAACTCCACACCTATTGTCTGGGGCAACCGTGTCTTTGTCGCGCAGGCAATTGAAACGGAAAATCGCCGGACATTGATGTGCTTCCACCGCGCGGATGGAAGACTTCTGTGGCAGAACGGCGTTGTTTACGACCGTCAGGAGAATAGTCACAAGAGTAATCCTTTCTGTTCGGCATCACCTGTAACGGATGGCGAACGTGTCATTGTGAGTTTCGGCTCCGCCGGAGTGGCCTGCTACAACATTGATGGACAACAACTATGGCATCGCGATCTGGGCAAGCTTGATCATATCTGGGGTAATGCATCATCGCCAATTTTACATGGTGACCTGTGCATTCATTATCATGGACCGTCCAAAGGCTCTTTCCTTACAGCGCTGGACAAAAGAACCGGCAAAACTGTCTGGAAGTTCGACGAGCCAACATGGAATGGCCAGGGAAGGACAGACGGTTTTGCAGGCCAAACCAATGGCGTAATCGGCACATGGAGCACGCCAATTGTAATCCATACAGGAGATCGTGACGAACTCATTATGACATTCCCAATGGAAGTCAGGTCTTTCGATCCTATGACTGGACGTGAACTGTGGAAATGCGGAGGGCTTAACCCATTGCATTATGACTCGGCAATATTCGCCGAAGGCATTGTCGTTGCCATGGGCGGTTACAAAGGGAATTCGCTCGCGGTGCGGGCAGGAGGTCAAGCCGACGTCACAAACACACATCGCATTTGGCACCAGGTAGTCGCCAAAGGTGGTATAGGAACTGGCGTCATCAAGGACGGCTATGTCTATTTTGCACCTGGGCCGGTTATATGCATGGAATTGAAAACCGGACAGACCGTCTGGGAAAAAAGACTCGACAGAGCAAAAGGCGGCACATGGTCATCCATGATCCTGGCCGGTGATCACATTTATCTACCCATGCAATCCGGTGATATAGCCATAATCAAAGCCAGCCCCACGTTTGAACAAATCGCGATTAATTCCCTGAAGGAGTCTTCAAACTCGTCGATCGCAGTTTCCGATGGCGAACTCTTCTTCCGGACAAAACAGACACTGTGGTGTATCAGCACAGCCAAACCGGATACAACGGCTAACGCCGGCGGATTGTAATTCAAACCACACTGGATCTGGAACCTGATTCACTACTTATAAGACCGGCGAAGATATTCCAGTTCGGCGGCAGCATAGGCACGGCGTTTTTCCTGAAAGTAACTGTATTCCGCTTTTTCCTCGTCGGTCCACGTGTTGTGTTGCGTGTAGGAACCGCAGAATGGAATGAGCAGATCCAACCAACAGGCAAACATGCGTTTGTCGTTCTCGCTGACCTTGACATCGTAGTGAGCGGGCTCAAAGTAATCCATGACCTTACTCTTGCTCGAGCCCGTATGGTACGGCGGGAGCATAACGGCACGGCTGCGTGGTTTCAGCCACGTCATCCACGGGTTCTTGTCTGGATTACCAGATGTAGTAATGGCGACGTAGGACTGCGTGTAGGCACGCTTGGGAGCCACCTGCCCTTCGCCGATCAGCTTCACGCTCTCCGGCTTAGCCACCTCTCCCGTCAGGCTGATTTTGCTCTCCGCAATTTTTGAAGCGTTGTGACAACTCACACAGTGTTTGTCAAAGATAGGCTGGATGTCCTGAACAAAACTGAAACCATCTACCGGCGCATCTGCTTCGATCGCGCGCGGGGCGTTAACCCCGAGGTAGTTCTCTACACTGTCCAGCCAGGACTGGGATGCAAGCCGCTTGACCAGGGGATGTTCCTTATCCCCAAAGGGCTTAAGCCTCTGAAATGGCTTTGAGAGAGCCACCGTTGTTTGCCGCATGGTAACCGCCTGCGCCATTGCATTCATCTTGTTCTCATGGCAGCCGATACAGGAGAAACGCTCGCCGTTCTGAAGCGTCGACCAGCTTCGCATGGACTGAATGGTGTAGCCTTTGGCATCGAGTACCTGGAAGTAGACCGGCGCATGCGCAGGGACCTCAAAGCTGCAACTGCCATCTTCCTCTATGTCTACCTCACCGAGAACATGTTTTACATCCCAACTGCCGCTGTTAAGAGAGATCGGAGTCTGGCAGAGACCTGTCTCACACTCGCCCCCGTTCTGCCCGTAACCCATGCGAGCCACGCGGTATTCCAGCGCAACAACGCGGATTTTCTTCGCCGTGCCACGTGCGATACCGGCAAGCCCAGGCCCCTGGTAGACGTCCTGTACTATATAAACGCCGTTGTTGTTACGAGGGGAAATAAGAGACGAGCGCACGGGTGGCGCTGCACGAGCCATGACGGGAATAATCTGCCCTGTACCCTGCCAGTCATCGAACGCCAGCAGCTCACGCACGCCGTCCTGCGTCATATAATAGGCGCCTAATGGAGGATTGAAAGGGCCGAAGGGCGGCAGATACCCCTCCGGGCAGAACGAACACAGGTAGTTCTCTTCATCAAAGGCATAGGGATGTGAGTACTGCGGACCAAACTGTCCGAAAATGTCGATCTTCAGGTCGAAGTAGGGTTTGGACGGATCAGGTGGCTCCGGCTTGATGAAATCGGCACACTCGCGCCCGAGATCCCCATTGAGCTTGGTGTTGACAAACTCGATCCCCTTGCCCGCCTGGATGCCCTTGGAACGATCGATCAGGCCGAGCTTCCCCTTGTAAATGGAATGATGCCCGGCAATCAGTCCAATCACTTTCTGCGAACCAGGTATTCCACGCGCATGGATAATCGACGACGGGAACATACTGTTGTTCCCATAGAATTCTGTCTGCGCTGTTCCATCCGGATTCATCGAAATGAGCGGATGTGTGAAAAGCGCACTGCGGTCATTGTACTCCCAGCGGGTAAAGACGATGCGGCCATCCTCCAGTATCTGCGGGTGGTTTGTCATGAGCTGGTCGAACGTAAGGCGGCGGATATTTCCGCCGTCGGCATCGCAGGTATAGATATTTCCACCGGCCCGATACCAGCAGTCACTGATATGCACATCGCGTGTCGATGTAAAGACAATGCGTCCGTCAGGCAGAAACGTCGGCTCACAATCGGCGACGGGCAGTGGTTTGCCGTCTTTCAAGATGGGGAAAGTAATCTGCGTAACCTTGCGTGTCGCCATATCCATTGTATAGAGATAATAGGAATCGGTCTCGAAATTGTCGCGCATTGAAAAAACAAGCGTCTTGGCATCCCATGAAAGATTCGGATAGCATATGACACCATCGGTTTTTTCAAGTAACACCTCATGTTTGACCGTGCCGTCCTCAAGCAGTGTACCCATACAGAGCTGCCCGCTCTTTTTGAAACCAAAGGTATAGTCACGGATCTGCTCGTCGGGAATATCGTATTTCCCGGCAAGTCCCTGCATGCAGCCAAAAATGAAATGCTTGGCATAGATAAACTGTGTGGCCTTCGCGCGGACAGCCTGCAGGCGTACCCTGCGCCGCGCGGCACAGGCGTCGAGATACAGTGATCGCCATTGCGGATCACGAGCCGGGACTTCACCCTCGGCAAGCTTATCCATCTTCTGCCACAGCATTTTTATGGAAGGATCATTACCGGGAACCCGCCCCAAAACCCTCTGTACCATGGAGTGTTCTTTTTCATAGTCGTTATCCGATGTGAAGACCCTTGAAATGTCGAGTCCGGCATCCTGATAGAGCCAGTCACGTTCGAGGCGGTGACGCGGGAAAGCGACATCAGGCGGGTTCTTGACAGGATAATCGGCAGGACGTGCATCATAACAGGTGATTTCAGCAATCTGGGTATTAAGGTTCTTCCCGTCTCCAGCCGTAGGAAGCCCCACCTTGCGGCACCAGGGGATCTGCGCCTCAGGCATCCACGGCCCTGGGTAACGCTGCTGGTACGCATCGTTGACGCGCACCTTCAGATAACGAGTTGTGACCGGCGGCCATTCAACAAAAGCGGAGTTGGAATTGGATGTCGCTGGCAGGTCCTTTTTCTCAGCGAGCAGCCGGATTTCCTTCCGACCCTGAGCGTCGGCGCAGGCAGAAACAGTCACATTCTTGGCCAAAACGTAAACCCAGGCGTTGCGTGCCACAAAACGCATTCCTGAAACCGACCTATCCTCACCCAGATCAAGAACGAACGAGGCTGTCACGGGTGGCTCGGCCTTTAGCGGCCAGACAGCCGTGTTCTTACCCGTACGTGTGTCATCCAGCAGGCAGGCATAGGTTCCCAGGTCGCCGTCGATCATCTTCCCAACCGCATACTTCCCCGGCGGGTTCGTATAACATTCCGCATCAGTCCACACGGCAACCGGCAGGAACTCCGCCGCCATCAACGGACAGACGGACAAAAGAATCAACAGGAATATTTGCATGATTTTCGTTCTCATTTTTCACCTTTCGACCGCTTCTGAAAAGCATCGACGAGTCTCAGAATATCACCGGTATGATATATAAATCTTTTTTCCAACCAGATCATCTACCCTATGCATAGTACATTCGCGTTGTTAATAGCACGGCTCATCTTTGCAGTAAAGACTGACTCCACTACTGCTGCAATCATAACAGCAGACGGGATTTTATCTTGTACGATCCGTTCATTGTTGTGTACGATTCGCTCATGAAGCAGCACCGGATACATAAGGACTTCCTGTCACGAATAGGCAGTTTCGAGCCGTTCAAACTCCTGTTCGATCTGCTGCCAAACTTTGCCTTCTACATAAAAGACCCGTCTGGACGCATCATGGTGATCAACCGCAGGAACTGCATGAACTACAACATTCCAAATGAACTGTCGGCTATAGGGAAAACCAGTTATGACCTGTTTCCATCGTCCCTCGCCGACGAATATTACAAAAGGTAACAAAGAAAACAAAGCATTTTGTTCGGATGCTGGAACATCAAGAATCTTCCTTCGTTCACTTCGTTACCTTCTGTGAAAATCCTCTGAAAGCCTGATTCCGGCACACCTCGATTACGCCAGGTCTTTCATCGTGACAACCGGAACGTCCTTTTTCGCGACGGGTTTAAGAGCCGGCATGTTCTTCGGATTGAACCACCACCCATTCTCAGCATCCAGCGACCATACGGCAGGCGCCATCGACATCACCGTTGAGGCAAAGCCCTGCAGCGTCGCAGCTGCATTACCTGTGTGCGAAGAGTTGTCAGCCTCGTTCTCTATCACAAACGGCCGCTCAAAACCCTGCGCCATCAGCGTCTTGAAGAACGCGAACCAGTCAATGCTGTCGGAACCGCCAAAGCCCGGCAGTTTCGGATCGTAATGGTGACGGTCCCACTCGCAGGACGGCTGGCAGATACCCGCTTTCTTGGCGAGTTTAGCATCCACCTGTTGCATTGGGAAAAGGCGCCCCCACTGGATTGCAGCAAGGCTGTCCGGACGGTTGCGCGTACCCTTGATGTGGACGCGATGCAGGCGCGACATGTCAGTGTTCTTGATGACAGCAACTGGATCGATGTTCTGCCATGCGTCATGTGACGGATCGTAGGTCTCGCCATGCGCCTTGCTCGGGATCAGTGCGTACATCAGCTTACGGGCAGCGAGTGTGCAGGGCAGGTTGTTGTACGTGGTCGGTGCGGACGCCGGGCGCCAGCCTTCCATCGGGCAGTTCTCGTAATTTAGCGTTACACCAAGGCTCTCGGCATATTTGACAATCGGCGCAAAGACCTTGGCATAGAGATCGAGATTTTTAGCGAAACCGCCATCCTCCTTGCCCAGTTCGTGATTATATCCCACGAACGAACCGACACATACATCATTGGCGTCACCGCCCAGGAGATGCGCAATACGGATCAGCTTCAAGATATGATTCCGGTTGGCTTCACAGACTGCAGAATCGCCGCCCAGAAGGTTGTCGTAAGAACCGACGGAAATCCGCACGTCTTCTGCCGCGCAGGTGGCGAGCACTTTCCTGGCGTCCTCCACCGAGAAATTCTCGTAATTCAGGTGTGTCGCCACATGGTCTTGGCGCGTCCCATCACGCCTGAACACACAAAGTTCCAGTCCTTGCGCCCCCACTGCCTTGGCCTTTTTGATCACCTGCTCGAACGAAAGTTTAGGGAAAGCGGAAGTCATCAGCCAGATCTGGTTATTCATGAATGTCCCTGCCTGTTTAAAAAGAGAATCATTGGGGAGCATTTCTGAAACACCAGTTTCAGTGCCCTTATCCCTGTGAATTGGAAAAATGCTAGTGCCGCATCTGGCTAATGACAAGAATTTTCTCAAATTCGTTTCGCCATACCCGCTCTTCCGTAGCACCTCACTGCGTAAGGCGGTGACCCCTCTTCACCTCCACGCTCTTCTGTAGTGCCGCACTGTGTGCGGCATCCGCATCACACAGCAACTCGCTACAGCACGGATCACTAATAAGATCATACCTGACGAACACCAGGTTCATCGTTATATTCATTGACATTTCCGGCCAACAGAGAAACTATTCGATTTCATTGCCTGTAAGACTAACTCAAATAAAGGTTGGATCATGAAACAACTCATCCTCTGTATTTTGGCACTGACAGTGTGCCTGGAATCTGGTTGCACAAAAATTAAGAAAGAAAACAATGTACAGACAAAGGAAGAGAAAAAGCCAGCCTTGGGCAAGAGATTTGTCGGGTTTGAACATGGGATGGGAATAGGCGGCTGGCTGACAAACTACAAAAGGTTCAACGTCCTGCCGGACAAATGGAAATTGAACCTCTCACCCGGCGACTATGAACATTTTGAAACATATATCACAAAAGAAGACGTTCAGAACATTGCTTCTTTCGGTATCGACCACATCCGGCTCGGATTCGATCAGATTGTCCTTGAAGAAAAGCCTTATGTTTACCGGGAGCGAACATTTCGGCACGTGGACAACTTTATTTCGTGGTGCCAGGAATATAAGCTAAATGTCGTACTTAACCTGCATAAGGCAATCGGAAATTACTGTGATATCCAGGAGCCCGTTTCCCTTATGGACGACCCGGAACTGCAGAAGCGTTTCATCGCCCTCTGGCTTGAATTTGAGCGCCGTTATCACGACAACAACAGCATCGTTTTCGAATTGATGAACGAAGTCCGGAACGTCAACCCCAAGTTGTGGAACTCGCTGGCAGAAAGGACAATCCAGGCTATCCGAGAAGTCAATCCGGCCAGGAAGATTGTTATTGGAAGCACTGCATGGAACAGTTGCGGCACCCTCAAGGACCTTCAGCTTTTTGACGATGAGAACGTGATTTACACATTCCATATCTATGAGCCGTTTGAATTTACCCACCAGCGAGGTGTGTTGCAGGCAGCCCCGCTTTATTATAACCGAAAGATGGCTTATCCGTCGGACATTGCCCCATACAAGGAATATAAGAATTTTATCGGCGGTTCAGACGCCTGTTATTCAAGATTCGATAAGATGGACATTCAGTTTATGCGAACGGTGATGCAACCGGCGTTTGACTTTGTCAAAAATCATCCAGACAAGATTCTCTGGTGCGGTGAATTCGGGACAATCCGGCACTGCAACATGACATCCAGGGAAAACTGGATGAACGATGTCATTCTTCTCCTGAAGGAACACAATATCTCCTACTGTGTCTGGAACTATCTCAGCACACCAAACGACGGAAATCGCTTCAGCCTTGTTGACGACGACAACCGCAAGATTCTTTCGCCGAGAATGCTGGAAATCATCCAGGGAAACGTCAAATAACGTTTCGCGTATAATTCATGGTAATTACGAGATCAAGATTCGGAATGCGAGTTGCCAATTTTTGTCGCTGGTAAGGCGCGTCTGGCCAACAGAAAAAGATTGAAAATAGGGACATTTCCGAGTTTAATGTTCCCATGACTGCATTACTGGAAAAGGCAATTGATAGAGTTTCTGTTTTACCAGCAAAAAAACAGAATGCGATTGCACATCTGCTTTTGGCTGAAATGGATGCTGAAGCCAAGTGGGACAAGTCCTTCAAATCCTCTCAGGCTGAACTTGCAAAGTTGGCTGGAGATGCGCTTTCAGAACACCGCAAAGGCAAGACACGCGCAATGGATCTTTCTCATGCTCTCTGAAACCACGGAGCATTTTCGAAATCGGCTTCGTGAATTACCAGCAGAAATACGCATTTTGGCCCGACAGACTTTTCTCCGATGGCAAACCGATCCAAAACACCCTTCTCTTCAGTTCAAGCGAGTGCATTCTCGCGAGCCAATTTACTCCGTCAGAATCGGGATTCATTGGCGAGCCTTGTGCAATGTCGAGAACAACACAGCCATATGGTTCTGGATCGGATCTCATGCAGAGTACGACCTCATGATTAAGAAGATGCGACGGAGATGAATCTGGCCGAACCAGTTTTTCCAGCTTCCCAGATACTAACGAAACACCTTCTTGTGTAGCAAAGAACCCAATAAACCATTCATCAAACCTTTTGCCTATTGTCCAGGCTTGACTCCGCCAACTTATGAGCACAACATTCAATACTGCAATCGAAAACTATCATCGAGGAATCACAGGTAACGATGAACTCAGGCGTAACAATCACCTACAGTCTAGCCCGAACACGTAATAACCTTAAACTATGAAAATAGTAAAAAATGTTTGTTTTATTTTTTGGACGTCATTTTGTTGTCTGTTTTTTATAAAACTTGAGGCCTCTTTCGCTGATTCGTTCTCTTATTCATTCTCCCGCGATTCGTGGGGTGGGAAATTTACAAATGGAATGCTTTCATTAAGTGTATCTTTGAAGAGTACTAATGGAGTTTCGAAAATTGATTACTGTGGCTATACTGAACTCTTGCCGAGTGATTCGGATGAAATGTATAAAATGGTTACTTGTTGGATTGTGTATTGTTCGATATCACAAGAAGAGTCGGATTTGTTGTTCCCAGCAATGGAGAATATTGGATTGTGGACTTTGGTAGATGATAAGGAAGTTTCGCATACAGGTTTTTGGACGGAAATTAAAGCTCAGAAGGGTAATTTTACCACCGATTTGCGATCTTCCACATTGCCAACAAATACAATTCGAGCTGCATTACACAAGGCAGTATATCGATATGTAAAATTTATCTGGAAAGCACATCCAGAAGCACGACACGATTCTACGGTTCTTTGTGAGAAAGATAATGTAAAAGCTAGAGCCGTAGATTTTCGTGAACTTGTATCTAGACCTGAGACGTATATGGGCAAGCGTGTTTCTGTTATCGGCTATTACAATGAAAAACAAGGACGAAGAAGCCTGTACCTGCCAAGTGTAAATCTGAAACCTATTTGCATTTCTGGTGAATCAGAGATTGCCTCTAGAGAAGATGTGAAGTGGATTGAGGAGGGATGGGTTATAGTTGAAGGTCTTTTGTGGGGTGGGCGGGATCCTGATGGTGAGTTCGGTGCAGGGAAACATAATAATTATGCGGCTGAATTATTGAATGTCACAAGGTTTAAACCGTTAAGTTTGCCTGCTAGTAATCCTTGATCTGCGCTGTCGGAGGTACATCTCGATTAAGAACGACACTTTGACCAGTACTCAGATCTCGCTGAGTTGATTAGCCTTCAGGCAAAGGAATATTTAGATCGGGATGTTCTTTTTTGAATTTTTGTAACCATTCAGCATTCTTATCCCAAAAGAAAGAGCCTGCAGGCTGTGGTCGCAATTCGCCACCTGCGCCTACAAGAAAAATGTTTATTCCTTTTCCTTCATGATTTGACAATCGACGGTCATAAAATAGGGGATAATTCGGAGGTGTTCCTTTTTTTCCTGTTGGCCAGTAACAATAAATATAATCAGACCATGATTTTACATCAGATAAAAGACCAACCTTAGTTCTTGTAGCAGGACATTTTAACAAAGATATCACTGAAGGAATTTGGACATCTACAACAGAAGACAGGTTAGATGGAAAAGCCCCGTCGTGTTCTTCGATGTAAAATTGCATTACAGCGCAAATGGCGCCCATTTGATTTTGACAACTTGCCCTTTTCGCTCTTGATTTAGAAATTGGTATAAGGAATAGAAGACCCGCCATCACCAATATTAAACATAGGACAAGTACAAAGTAATATTTACAATTCATTAGTTTTGCATCCAAGTCCATCCGGCATCCCACCACCAAGACTATAACGAACAGCTAAATGTGACAAATGCCTTCATTATGTAGGGAAAATAGCAGATTATCGAGAGTCTAACCAGTATAATCCACTTGATAATACTGTTACGGCGAAAACTAATTTCGAGATATCAGATATAGCAAATGAAATCATGGTATTCTCCAAAACGTAGGATATAATCCAAACACATAACTGCGGAGGAGAAACAATGATTCAGAACAAAGAATTGATGATCTTCGGTTTGTTAATGCTGGCATTGGCGTCGGTCAATGCGGAAGGGGCTAAGAATTATCCCGATAACTGGGTCTATGTGGCCCGCAACCTGACCAAGGATGAACATGTCGACGAGATACGCCAGATCGCAGAAACATCCCACAAGCATGGACTCAATGGCATGCTTTTCGCCGCCGGACTGGAAGGTGTTGAACGATGGGACGAAAAACGTATTGCGCGACTGAACAAGGTAAAAACCATCTGTGATGAACAGAAAATCGAAATCATCCCGCTAATCTGGTCTGTCGGCTACGGCACCTGCCTTGGACTCAATCCCAACCTTGCAGAAGGATTGCCATGTACCGACGTTCCCTTCCTCGTCAAAGGCAAGGAAGCAAATCTCATGATGGCCACAAACTCGATCATCGCCAATAGCGGATTTGAGGAATTCACTAAGAATAAAATGAAGGGCTATAATTTCCACGATAGACCAGGAGAAGTATCCTTTGTAGACACCAACGTTCACAGAAACGGTAATGCATCCCTGCGACTCGAAAATTTCGGCAAGTTCGAAAATGGGCATGCCCGTGTCATGCAGGAAGTATCTGTTGTCCCCCATAGGCAGTATCGCGTCACATGCTGGATCAAAACGGATCAACTTGAACCAGCAAGCGCATTCAAGCTCCAGATCTACGGCCCTAAAGGATGTATCGCACCCGTTGACTCCAACATCGACAGCACAGCCGATTGGAAAAAGGTTTCACTCGTCTTCAACAGTCTGCAATGTGACAAGATCAAAATCTATATTGGCCTATGGGGTGGCAAGTCAGGCAAGCTCTGGGTCGACGATTTGTCCATGGAAGAACTGGCATTGGTTAACGTCCTTCGCAGACATGGCACTCCTGTAACGGTACGAAGTGACGATGGCAAAACAGTCTACGAAGAAGGCAAGGATTACGAACCGATCGGCGACAAAAAGTTGCAGTTCTCAAGACCACGTAACGATTCACCTGCAATACGGCTCACGGCTAACAGCCGCATAAAAGACGGTCAGCGTCTGCTTGTCAGCTACTACCACGGAATGGCTATTAATAACGGCCAGGTAAGTGTCTGCATGTCTGAACCAGAGCTATACGAGCACTGGACAAAATCCGCCACCGCTATCAAGAAACATCTCAACCCCGAGCAATGGTTCCTGAGCATGGATGAGATCAGGGCTGGCGGATCGTGTCAGGCTTGTATGGCGCGAAACATGAGCATGGCGCAGATCCTCGGTGACTGCATTACGAAGCAGATGAAGATAATTCGAGAAGTCAATCCGACGGCAAAGGTCTACATCTGGTCAGACATGCTCGATCCCAATCATAATGCCCATGGCAATTATTACCTCGTCAATGGCGATTTCACCGGCTCATGGGAATACATACCCAAGGACCTTGTCATCTGCTGCTGGTATTTCAAGATGCGTGAAGAAAGCATGAAATTCTTCTCGAACCTTGGTTTCGAGACACATGCCGGTGCCTACTACGATGGAGATGACCTGAAGAACATCAACGGCTGGATCACGACAATAAACCAGACTCCGAAATGCCGCGGCATCATGTACACCACATGGCAGAATAAGTACAAACTCCTGCCTGATTTCGGCGATGCCGTTAAAAAGTCTGCAAAACCAATGCCGTAAACATTTCCAGCGGAACAAACTTTTTGTAGCCGGCCTCCGCGAGGCCGGACCGTGGTCACGGACCACGGCTACAATTTAATTACATCTGCGTTAATCAGTGTTCATCCCTGCCCGCCCCGACTCCCAGCTGGTGGGCTCCCGTCAGGCGGGTGTGTGGGATAATGTCTGCATCACACTGTAATGCACTACAGGCCACATCATACCAACCTTGCCTCTTCTGTAGTGCCGTACAATGTGCGGCAACTGTAGTTTGGCCTTCTGTGTTGGGATAGCGGCAGCTTTGGAGCGCGGGCGGTTACATTTCTGCTTTCTTGTTTTTATACCTGTTCCCATCGTTTAAGGTATTCGCATCCTGCTTCTGCCTGTCGGCCAATCTTGCAAACATGCCCTTTATGTCTTTGGCGCCGCATATCGCAACATAAACAGTAATAGTGGAGTACCAGATAACACACGCCGCCGTGAGTAGAAACCAGAACCAATGGTCAAGAATATGCATGTTAACTCCTCCCTGAAACTTGTTCCGCCTGAGGTTTGAGAAGCGACCCGACCACCATCGACAAAGCAACAATCAGGTACGTTGCAATACCGGAATAATAAGGACCTATTCTTGCCGCAATATCCTTTGTTGCAGGCAGCTGTTCAAGAATAAGGTACCCGATCGGAATACCGGCCCCGAATACAATTGCCGCGGCAGCACCCCAGCTGTTGGCACGCTTCCAGTAACAGCATGAAACCAGAAGAACAGACATACTGGACAGGTAGATTGTCCCGGTAACTCCAAGGTAAGTCCACAAATCGCCTTTAAGCGGATACCACAGCCCGTAACATAAAAGAAAAATACCTATCATGGCCACAACAGTACGGCTAACAAACAATCCTTTTCTTTCAGACCACTGTTTCCCCCTGCGAAACGGGGCAAGGATATCATTATAAATAACACTGGCCCAGGTAAGCATGTATGACGAATCCGTCGACATATCCGCCGCCAGCATAGCCGCAATCATAATCCCCATCAGGCCAATCGGTACAAAAGTACTCATGAACCGCGGCATCGCTTCCAATGAATCTGTCCCAGCCGGAAGCATTGCAAGCGCGGCAATGCCCCATATCCCGGGAATAAGGAAACGGCAGATAAAAAAGAAACTGGTCCCGGTATAAACCTTACGTCCGGTACTAGAGTCCTTTGCCGCAAGAACTCGTGCAATACATGTCTGCCATGTCAACACGACTGCTGTGTTCAGCAGCATATTGAACAGAACATACTCCCATCCCATCTTCGGATTAACAAAAGGATTAAACCCGGCGGCGCCGTAATGAACCTGCACCGTCTCAACAAGTTTGTCCCACCCGACATACACCAGTACCATCACAGTAATGACAATAAGCCCCAGACTCATCATAATAAACTGCAGGAAATCTGTTACCAGCACAGACAGCATTCCGCCCATAATGGTGTACAGCGCCACACCTGCAAGCAGTACGGTCATCATCAGCTCCAGTTTGTACTTATCAACAAACTCGATACCCGTATGTATATTATCCAGCCCGCAGCACAGCACCAGGAACTGGCCACCTACCCGCAGGAAGACGCCCATGTTAAGAAGGCCACCGAGCACGATAACTACTCCAGCGGCCCAGCGAATACGCGGACCGAATTTCTTTTCGAACAGTTCCGGAATTGTAATCACGCCTGAATCGCGCAAGGGCTTTATGCAGAAACCGGTCCAGCCCACAAGCAGCATCGCCAGGAAATTTGTAATGCCCGGTACCGCTCCTGCAAAGCCATACTGGTAACCATTCTGAGCCGTGTACATGCACGTCACAATTCCAAACTCTGTTGCCGCCAGGGATGCAATACCGAGATACACGTTCATTTCCCGGCCGGCCACAAGATAATCTTCCACCTTACCCACGTACTTGCGCACCATCATGCCGGCAATCATTGTTACCAGCAGATATACTCCCACAATGCTTCCATCCAGCGCCCAGCTGAAATGCGTCATTCTACTTACCTCCTAATGTACGTGCATGCCACAACAGCAGACTAAAGGGACAAGCGAACAAATTCCATCATCTTTTCTTCCTGCTCTTCTATCGACTCAACAAGCCTGAACTGCCGCCTGCAACGGTCAAGATTGTGCCCCTCCCTGTGAACCTTGAAATAAACATCTCCCGCTAAATAGTCTGTCAGGAACCTCAAGCCGATCTCAAAAGTAATCAACTTACCCGAGAATGCAAGCAGTTCCATTTCACTTGTTCCCAGCATATCGGCCATATTGAGCAGGTATCCCTTCACAATCGCTTCAAAAAAAGGAAGATTCATATGCACACCAGAGGAATCCCTCTCATCTTCAGCCGCAAGACAGGTCATAGTCCTGACCATATCTCCAAAATCATAAAGAGTTAGCCCGGGCATGACCGTATCAAGATCAATAACACAGATCCCCTCTCCGGTCACATCATCAAGCATCACGTTATTCAACTTGGTGTCATTATGTGTAACGCGCAGGGGCAGCGCACCCCTCGCCAGCATATCAACAAGAAGCCCCGAAATACTCTTACGTGCCAGCGCAAAATCGATTTCACTCTTTACCGATAAAGCACGATTACATTTATCCGCCTCAAGAACCTTTTCGAATGCAACGAAACGTGCCGGTGTATGGTGGAAATCCAAAATTGTTTCATGAAGCGGCGGAAGAGGCAGATCGGCGAGCATCCTCTGAAACATGCCAAAGGCTTTTGCTGCTTCAAAAGCCTGAGCGGGAGACTTGACGTAATCATAAGTCCGCGCTTTCTCTATGAAAAGATATACCCGCCAGAAATTGCCCGAATCATCAAGAATGCAAGGAGCTCCATCCCTGGCTGGAACAAGATTTAGAACGCGGCGGAACATGTCCGGCGTATCTATCATCTTCCCGGCAATGTGACTTGTCACACGCTTAATGTTTTCCATTAGTGCAACAGGATCCTTGAAAATATTCTTATTGATCCTCTGGAATATGTATCGGACATTGCTACCGGCCTGGTTGTACACAACACAGTAGGTGTCGTTGATGTGACCGCTTCCATATTCAGATGCCTCAACATAATTCCCATAAATCTGGAAGGCCCTGCCCACTGCTTTGATATCAGTTTTTCCGTTCTTCATACCGCACACCCGAAACTAATAATCATAACACCAACACCTGCAATTCAGGAATCCTCAAATTGCCTCAATAATATCAACCATCTTCTCGTAATTCTTCAATGCTTTTTGCGAGAGCTTTCTGCCATATGGACAGGCTGACGGCATCAGCACGAATCCACGGCCAGCCCCTTTCATCCCCTCTTCAATTGCCATTCTGACCTTCTCAGCAAAAGAATCCTGTGACAATATTTCAATGTCACTTATTTCCAGATTCCCGAACAGTACCAGTTCTTGCCCGTATTTCTCACGCACATATTTCAGTTCAACATCACCCTGCGGAGGCGGTTCAACTGGATCAAGGGCCACGGCCCCGGTAGAAACAATGTCGTCTAGAATAGCCTTTAACCTGCCGTGTGAATGTATTCTGGCAAAGCCGCCATGCCGGTGAATGACGTCTATCATCGGCTTATCGTAATGAACAACGTACTCCCTGAACAAGCGGGGAGGCAGATAAGGCGGCGCAGCATACTCCGGCCCGTAAATCCGCCACAGGCGGCCGGGAAGGGCTCTGGAAAACTTTTCTGTCGCCGAAAGAATGATCGCTGCATATTTTTCCAGCAGCCTTCCGAACAATTCCGGCTCAGTCATTGCTATCACCGTGTATGTCCCCATGTCGAACATGGATGCCGCCATACAGAGAGGATCCGGCGTATCAATCATGACGATTCCAGTGTCGCCAAGTTTTTTTTCTGCAATCAGAACACCGTCAAAATCAGGATTACCGACAAACTCCTGCTGTGGAATTTCAAGAAAAAGCTTTATATCATCAACATCCTTCAGCAGATGTTCCTCAGTCCAGACAGTATTAACATCCGGATCACGACGTGTTCGCGAATGGAGTTTCCTGCTTCCGATATTTACAGTTCTTACCGTGAAAAGGCTTCCATCCTTAAGAAATGTTTCACTCGTTGTCAGGCTCACAGCAGGATCTGGAAGAACGCCGTTAAATGTTGCCTTCCTCATGACAATCCGGTCAGTTTTCTCCGTCGTCAGCTCAATTAACGGTTTCCATGACGGATCCGTATAAATATTAAAAGGATCCGGATCTGAGACATCTTCATCCAATCCGTTCAATTCATAAAAGGAAACCGGGGGCCGATCCACCGGCTCACCTCGCAATGTTGCCATCAATCTTTCACGCCTGTTCATAAGCCTTCTTTCCATTTGAATTCTTGCATAGCCATGCAGTCACTTGACACGCATGACATCAGGCTTCCTGTAATTGACACCCATCAGATCCAATCGTCTTAAAAGCGTTCCCAATCGATCATAGAAATCGGCCCAAGACTTTCCTTCACGGACCGACCATCCGACCTCCGCCAGGGCGGAACCACGAGGGAAACTCATGTACTCGGCATGACTTCCCGTTGCAACATATTCCCCCCACAAATTACCCTGCACACCCATGATATATTTGGACTGTTCAGGAGTGAGTTCTTCCGGAACCGGTTCATAGTCATAGACCTTTTCGAGTGTCAGGTTCCCTCCGATTGCCCTCGGCTCGCTTTCCTTTGGTCCCTGGTAATAATCAAAATAACAGTGTGATGTCGGCGACATGATTACATCATGACCAGCCCTGGCGGCTTCAATACCGCCTTTGACCCCGCGCCAGCTCTGTACCACCGCATTCGGGGCAAGTCCGCCCTCAAGAATCTCGTCCCATCCGACAAGCATCTTTCCGTTTACGTTCAGAAACTTCTCCATGCGCCGAACGAAATAACTCTGTAGCTCTTCCTCGTTCTTCAGCTTCTCAACCCGAATCCTGGTCTGGCACCTCGTGCAATTCTTCCACCCTGCCTTGTTGCATTCGTCTCCGCCTATGTGTACGTATGGCGACGGGAAGAGCCCTACAACTTCGGCCAGCACGCCTTCCATGATTTCAATTGTTCTGTCGTTGCCAATACACAACGAGTTTCGCAACGGACTTGTACAAAGCATCTCGGGAAATGCATCCTGCGCAGCCCCACTGTGTCCCGGCATCTCGATCTCGGGAATAATCGCCACGTACCTGCCAGCCGCGTAAGTAACGATTTGCCTGATGTCGTCCTGCGTGTAAAACCAGCCCTCACCCGTTTTACCGCTGAAATTGGGCAGGCGCGCCCCCACTTCAACAAGCCCCGGATACCGTTTGATTTCGACGCGCCAGCCCTGGCTATCGGTTAGATGCAAATGCAGGCGATTCAATTTATGCATAGCCATGATATCTATATACTTGAAAAGAAATTCCTTCGACAGGAAATGCCTGGCCGGATCGAGCAGCATGCCGCGCCAGCGGAACCTCGGCTGGTCCTTGATTGAAACGCACGGAACAGTCCATTCAACGCCTTCAACCTGCTGTCGGCTTTCCACCTGTACTGGCAGAAGCTGCCTCAATGTCTGGATCCCGTAGAAAATACCGGCTGGCTTTGCAGCTGTGATCGTTACACCTTTCTGCGTGCATGTAAGCACATAACCTTCATCACCGAGCGCCTTCCGTGAAGGATCTATCTCCAGGACTATGCCACTTAACTTGCTTAGCCATGGAGATTTGACTTTCAGTTTCAGCCCGGTCGCCGGCGCCAGAAAATCAGCCAGATATTGACCGATCGCTTTCATTTCCGATGTTGATGGTCTGACAAAAATGACTGTTTTCTCAGTTAGAGTAAACATCCCATCGCCCTGCTGTATCTCCTGAGGTTTAGGAATGATCTTTCCCCTGAAACCCGGCTTCTGCGCTTCCTCAGCCGAAAGCACTAAAGACAGAAGCATGACAAGGATCACGGACTCAAAACAAACTTTCATCTTATGCATTGCGATTCTCCTCTCCCGACTTATTCATGTGTTATTGCTTATCCGGCATTGCATCAAAAACCAGGACTTCAAATGGTTCCAACTTGAATGTGTATATTTGTCCAGCCTCCAAAGTCAGATTATTGACGCGTTGATCTTTATAGGGACTGTT
>Ga0156394_1221_pt1 | contig 18502 bp, 19 predicted proteins | sample RifOxyA3_FD_108038 | JGI IMG/M metagenome (GOLD analysis project Ga0156394, IMG submission 108038) | Lentisphaerae bacterium RIFOXYA12_FULL_48_11 | reverse complement strand
ATTACATTAAAGAAACTCACTCCTCGGCTGATCAATGCAATCTTCGGCAAACTACAGCTTGTCAGCGCATCATGGATGGGATTCAGCCATGGAACAAATGACGCACAGAAAACCATGGGCATCATCGCCCTGATATTGTTTACAGCAACTAAGGACGGCACTTTCTCAAATATCCCCGACTTCCTGCACTTCCTCAGAACACCCGAATTCAAAGTTGCTACATGGGTCAAAGTCGTGTGCGCTCTTACCATGGCGTCAGGCACAGCCGCTGGAGGATGGCGAATCATCAGGACCCTCGGCCACAAAATGGTACGGCTTCAGCCGATTCATGGATTTGCAGCAGAAACCACGGCAGCAACAATAATACAAATCGCCAGTCACTGGGGTATTCCCCTTTCCACAACACATATTATATCAACATCCATTATGGGTGTCGGAGCAGTCAAACGTTTAAGCGCAGTTAAATGGGGAATCGTCGGAAGAATCGTCTGGGCATGGGTCTTAACTCTGCCAGTCACCTCCCTTCTAGGATATTGGATGCGAAAAGGCTGCCTGTTACTTAATTTCTGAATGGATTTCGATAAACCTTAAAACAGTTTTGGCAGGGTGGAGCCGCCGGACTCGCCTTTTCTCACGGACGGCGCGCCCGGCGGTCGCGCCCTACTTTTGGTCGTTGCCAAAGGATTGCCTTAAAGAAAGGAACTGATATGAACAAAAGTGAAACAACACGACGTAATATTCTTCAAGGTATAGCCGGCGGCACAGCCATTCTGGCCGTAGGAAACCTTGGCAGCAGTAAACTTATCGCACAGGAGGTGACAGTGAAACACGCAAAACTAAAGGGCCGCATAAAGCAAAGCGTTTCAAAATGGTGTTATGGCAAAATCCCGATGAAGGATTTCTGCAAGGCCTGCGTTGAGATGGGCATCGGCGGAGTCGACCTCGTCGGTCCCGGCGACTGGCCAACCTTGAAAGAATTTGGCCTTATCGGCACATGCACTCCATCCCACGGTCTTACCGTCGGACTCAATCGCAAGGAGAATCACGAGGAATGCCTGAAGAAAATACGAGAAGCCATCGAAAAGACATCAGAAGCAGGTTACCCGAACGTCATCTGCTTCCCCGGCAATCGCAACGGGATCTCTGACGAAGAAGGTGCCGCAAACTGTATTGAAGCTTTGAAGAAAGTCGTCGGCTTAGCCGAGGAAAAGAAAGTTACACTTATCATGGAACTCCTGAACTCCAAAGTGAATCACAAGGATTACCAGGCCGACCATACCAACTGGGCAGTTGATATCTGCAAGAAAGTCGGCAGTCCCCGTATGAAAGTACTCTACGACATCTACCACATGCAGATCATGGAAGGTGACATCATCCGCACGATGAAGGAAAACATCGAGTATATCGGCCACATCCATACGGGTGGAAATCCCGGCCGTAATGAGATCGATGATTCACAGGAAATCAACTACAAGGCAATCATGATGGCACTCACTGAAACAAAATACGATGGCTGGGTTGCCCATGAATTCGTCCCAAAACGTGACCCATTAACATCCTTGAAACAGGCTGTCGAAATCTGTGATGTTTAACTGATATATCCGAACTAGATGTCCCTGGCGCGGTTCTACCCGCCCAGGGGCATTTCCATGAATACACGTGCGCTTCTTGACTTTCCAGTTCTGCTCCAGTATTTTCCAACAGATAAAACAGAACGGCACCATTTGACATCGGAGGGGTGGCAGAGCCCGGTTGAATGCGCATGACTCGCCACGTCAGTCCGGTTTTGCCGGACTAAGTGGTCGCTTGTCACCGCGCTTCGCGTGTGTGACGACGCGAAAATCATGAAGATTGATACATATGGCTTTTATTGTTTATATTATTCGCAGCGAATCCAAGGGGATGTTTTACAAAGGCTTTTGTGAAGACTTCGACGACAGACTGCGTGCTCATAATGCAGGGCGGGTAAGGAGTACAAAGAATGGGCGACCATGGCACGAGCATTATGTCGAGAAGTTGGCTGATAAGACTGAAGCTTTGAAGCGAGAAAAGTATTTCAAGTCCAGGTCGGGATATCGCTGGTTGAAAAACAAAGGTATAATTTGAAGCCGGAGGGGTGGCAGAGCCCGGTTGAATGCGCATGACTCGAAATCATAGACGACGTTTTTCTGAAACGCCTGCAAACATTGGCGTTCCTGCGCTAAAGCCTTGTAACAGAACATTATCCCGCTGTGCGAAATCTGGCGGATGCGGCCACTCGCGGACAGACATTTCCCCGTATGACTATCAATTTTGGTGACATTTGGTGACACGGGAGGATATCTTCATAAAAGAATACTGCTTTTAATAACATACGAGTACAAGGACTAAACATGCGGAAACCGTCTTGGAAAAGAATCAAATGGAACGGCAGGCCAATTATAGTTGCGTATCCTCCAACACTCCGCAAACTGGATTACGAGTACGACATTGCCGAACTCCCTGACGACTCGGCAACAGGCCGTCCTGACGTGGAAAGTTACATATGCGAGCATGACATAAACAAACTGTGGTTCAAAAACATCCTGAGCCATGGGCTCACATTTGAAATTCTTGGTGAATCACTGGACGGGCACTCTTTGCTCCCTTCGGCAATGTGGACAAACAAAAAAGGAGAGTGTTATGACGACAAAGCCATCATTGAACACGATGGGAAAACGATTTCTGTCCGCATCAAAGTCCGCAAACCAGATTTATGCGAACTCGACGAACTGCGGCGACACGAAATCCTTTACACACACGCGAAAGCTAAGAAAGCATTTCTTGCAAAGCCATCTACAGAACTGGCTTTCATAATAAAAGATGATTTTGTCAGAATCTTATTTAATGGCACTGAATGGCACATGAAATGTGATGCTGGTGCCCGTTACTTGAACGAACTTCTGCATAACCCCGATAAAGTGTTTCGATCAAAAGAGTTGATCAATCGACTTTCAGGCAACGCTAGGGGTAGCAAAACGTTACATGAGGAAAAAGATACCCAAACAAACGAGAATAAGGAATCTGCATCTGATTCGGGAAACAGCGACCCTTCCATAGAAAAGACCGCAAGAAAGTACGCGAAGCAACTGCAGAACTACATTAACGAACGGGCACATCTCGAAAAAGAACAGCAGGATAGCGGTAAAGACAACAGCATTCTCGTTGGAACACTGGACAATAATATTGAGGCATTACGTAAAGAAGTAGGCAAATATTACAATAAATACGGAAAACTACGTCGGAAGAGTTTGGAAGACAATAAAGGCCCAAGCATTCGAAGAGCAATAGATCGATTCCTGAAAAGGCTCATCAAGTATCCCCCAAAAAGGAAAGCCGCTGATATGCTAAAAACGCATATAAGGAAATATATAAGTTACGGAGCTTCATGCACTTATAATCAAGTATATGACTTGAACTGGAAATAACAAAGAAGTCAATTCCTGACCTACAGTGAGTCAAGTTTTGTCCTGCTTCCTCATGTGTAAAGTTTAAGCGACAATATCGTCGCCAAACATTTACAAAAGGAACAGGACAGCATGTTAGCAAGATCGATCACAGGCCGAGCCAGACAGGGACTCGGCCTCCAAGTAGAAGAGGTCGTCGCCCAAGCAAGGGCCGCCGGCCTTAACTTAACACCAGGGCGCCTACGTAACATTGAGTGCGGCCGTACGGCACCACAACCAGAGGAAAAAACATTCCTCTCCCAGCTATATGGGATCTCAACGTTTGAACTCTTCGCGGAGGGCAAACAATAATATGAGTTTTTACACAATTCATGAACTCTCTTCTGAACTTCATGTTTCAGATCGCTCCGTACGGCGCTTGGTTAAAGATGGATTAATCCCTGTCTACCGTGTGTCGTCAAAGCTGTTGCGCTTCAAGATGGATGAGGTCTCTCTTGCCTTATCCCGTGTCAGAATCCCAGCAAGATCGGAGGCGAAGATAAACGGAGGAGAAAAAATATGATCGTTCCATGTAACGGACCTAAGCAAAAGATAATGGAGCAGCAGTAATGAAACAGTCAGAAAACGCGCCCAGCGCGATGGAGAAGCAGAGCATGAGCAGTATCGAAATTAAAGAGTCAGCAACGCCCAGAACAGGGATCCCCAGCATCTCAGGCAGCGAGGCAATCACGATTAAAACACCAGCACCAGCGACTACTGGCGAAGGCAGTCTTAGCGTTGGAATCACTGATGCCGGGATGCGGGAAGCAGGCGAGCAGCCATGCACCGAGACCACAAGTTCGGATACTTCTATTCAAGTGTGCCTGACTACTCATCAAAAGCCAGATTCCTCTCCGATAGACAGGATTGCAGAAACCACCCGCCGGAAAGATGGCCATTGGGGCATAGGCATTGATTCATTCCTGGAGCTACTGGAAGGTGTTCAGAAAAAAAACGAATACGTGGGCACACATCAAGAATCAGGAGAACGGAACTGGACCGCATGCTGCCCTGCCCACAATGACCACGATCCGAGCTTAAGCGTAAAAGAATGCCTGGACGGCAAAATCCTCGTAAAATGTTTTGCCGGATGCACGTACGAAGAGATTCTGTTATCGCTGGAATTGAGGCCGGGCGATCTAGGCCCCACGAAGCCAGCCGAGAAGCAAATCTTAAAAACATACAATTACACCGACGCCGAAGGGAACCTGGCATTCCAAGTCGTTCGCTACGAACCGAAAGATTTTCGTCAACGGCGACCAGATGGCAAAGGCGGCTGGATCTGGAAAATGACGGGAATTAACAGAGTTCTATACCGCTTACCTGAAGTAATTAAGGCCATTGCCGCGGGCGACCCGATCTACGTGGTCGAAGGTGAAAAAGACGCAGATGCGCTTGCAGTATTAGGTTTCTGTGCAACTTGTAACTCCGGCGGCGCTGGTAAATGGGAACCGCAATATACAGCAGCCTTGACTAATGCAGATGTTGTCATAATTCCAGACAAGGATGATCCCGGCTCAAAACATGCCGCGATGGTTGCTCACGCACTGCACGAAAAAGCAAAGTCTGTTAAGATTGTCGCGCTGCCAGATCGCGGGGGCACGATCGTAAAAGACGCCTTCGACTGGATTAAGGCAGGAGGAACCGGAGAGGAATTGAGGGAACTTTGCCTCAACGCACCCTTGATACAGGATTCCGGCGACGACACAAAATACATTCAGGCAGAGTTTTTCAAACTATGGCAACAAAAAAATCTGTCGGCCCCAGACAGATATAAAGGAATGGCAGAAATTGTGTTGAAATATTTGAGTAAACTTGGAAGGTTTTTCTTCAACATGGGAGAGAAAGTACATTCTTCTGTGATGTTCTTTGATTCCAGGAAGAAAATACTTCTTCAGCTTGCATCAGACCGATTTCAATCCTGGTTGGCTACATATACCGGCCTTAGCCGCGTCGAACAGGCATATAAGGTTATTCTCGCTGCACTCCAGGATGAGGCGCTAACAGGATCGACTACAACAGGGATCGTTCCTGAGAAATACTGGGCAATGAGACCTGGCGCCATATACCTGTCGAATGGTGATGGAAGTATGGTGCGAATTAAGGCCATGGAAATTCAAACTATCGACAATGGGACCGACGACGTGCTCTTTGCCGAGGGATATACACTAAAACCATGGAAACTCTGTGAGCCGAGAGATCCGTTCAAGTCGTGCTCTCTGTTCTCGGGCATGCAGTCATTGGCTCCACATGCATTGGACCTCATTCGCTTGTGGTTCCTGTCACTTTTCTCAAATCAACGGTGCAAGCCCCCTCTCGTGGTAGCCGGAGTTGTAGGTAGTGGCAAGACAAGATTAATAGTGGGGATCTTTGAACTACTCGGGATTCGAACACGAGTAAGCAAAGTTACGACCCAGGGAGAAAATGATTTCTGGGCAGAAATTAATGAGAGCGGTCTTGTTTGCTTCGACAATGTAGATACTAAGATTGATTGGTTGCCTGATGCCGTAGCTGCAGCCGCGACAGGAGTAGGACGAGACAAAAGAAAACTCTACACTGACTCAACCATTACAGAGCAAAAGGCAAACTCCTGGACGGTACTAACCAGTTCAAATCCAACTTTTGCAAGCGATCCAGGCCTCGCTGACAGAGTGCTGGTTATCAGACTTGAACGACGGATTGGCGAGACCGCAGAGGCTACGCTGACAGCCGAAATTGCGGATAACCGGGACGCAGCGCTATCCTGGGTTGCAAACACCCTATCGCACACCTTGGCTGATACGGCGCCGACCCCTGTCTGTATAAACCAACGGCATCCTGATTTTGCCGCCTTCGCGGTACGATTAGGACGGGCACTCGGACGCGAGAAGCAGGCTATCGAGGCCTTGCAGACTGCTGAACTTGATAAAGCGCAGTTCAATCTTGAAAACGACAATTTTGCAGTTGCGCTAATGGCTTTCTTGAATTTAGAGCCAAATAGGTCATTCAAAGGTACTGCGAACGACATAGCCCAGAAAGTAACGATCAGCGGATCATCGATGACCTACTCTTGGACTCCGATAAAAATTGGCAAGCACTTGGCCAAAATTTGGCCTCATCTTGAGTCGGTATTGCAGGCAACTAAGGAAATTGGGCACTCTGGATTCACGATGTACTCCTTCAAACTACCGTAAGATGGTGAGGATGGTGAAGATAAAGGGCCTGTTTTGTAAAGTCCCTATATAAAATTAGTATAGGACTTTATGAAAACAGGGGGTCCATCCTCACCATCCTCACCACGTAAGTCGGCAAGGAGGTATGTTTTATGTGTATAAGGCAAAAGGTACCCCGGTAACTGGGAAAGTGTGCATCATAAAGGCTCCATGGGCACGACGGTAACCTGGAACGATAATACCGGGTAACAATGAAAAACAGGTACGAAACGTAAGAAAAAGGAGATCGAATGAGCAGTATAACAGGAACAAAGGAATGGGCAGGCAAAAACATCAATATTCAGACCGGTTGCGAACACGAATGCAGGTATTGTTATGCCAAATCGATGGCACTCAGGTTCAGTAGAGTCGAGGCCTGTAATTGGAAAACAACGATTATCGACAGAAAAAAGGTCGAGAAAGGGTATAGCAAGTATAAAGGAACAGTAATGTTTCCTTCAACCCACGACATTACACCGGCAAACGTTGAGGAGTGCCTGGTGGTGCTTGATAAACTGCTTAGATCCGGCAACCGTGTCTTAATTGTCAGCAAGCCTCATCTGGATTGCGTTAAGCTCCTCTGCCAGAAACTCAGCGATTACAAGACACAGATCCTCTTCCGGTTCACCATTGGCTCTGCAGATGACGAACTGCTCTCGTACTGGGAACCAATGGCCCCTAAATTCAATGAGCGGATTGCATCATTAGAGCATGCCTTCACGCAGGGATTCCAGACCAGTGTTTCAAGTGAGCCTATGCTAGATCGGCACATTGATATCGTCATTGATAAAGCTCGACCGTTCGTGACTGATGCAATCTGGCTTGGGGCGGCAAATAGGTTGGCAAATATAATACCCAGGAACTGCCCGGGAGATCAGGAAGCACTCCGCAAGGCAGCGGAACTCAAACAGTTAATCGATACCACGTACATACACGGGCTGTATGCGCGGTACAAGGAAGATCCTATCATTAAATGGAAAGACACTTTAAAAAAGGTATTAGGGATTCCAGCATCGGAGGAACCTGGCTTGGACCAGTAAGATCCCTACAACCGGAGAGACAAGCTCCTAATGGTTCTTTGCGACCTGGAACGCCATCACAGCTCATGCCGAGTTTCAAGTATCACGCTTTCAGCATGGCTGGGCTCCCCCAACCCAGTTACTCGATGGCCGGCTGCGGGAAGACGGTATTGAAGAGTTTCTCGAAGACTTTGAACTCTGTATTTAGGGCTTTGGCCAACTCAAGAATCTCTTTCGATGTCAACTTCTTGTCTCCGGACATACATTGCCCCATAATTTCTGTGAGTCCTTGGCACAATCGGAGCTGGCCTGCCCAAACGATAAGACTTTGTTTTCTCGCGGCATCAAGAATCTTCTGGCGCCATTCGTCCTGAATTTCCGCTTGAATGCGCCTTAATACGTCTGTCCATTTACCGGTAGTTTGCCAGTTATGAACAGTACCGTACGGAACTCTCAATTCCCGTGCAATATCAGGCAACCTGGTGCCCTGGAAATAGAGCTGGAGGGCTTCCTGCTTAACCTGCGGAGGGTATATTCTGCAAGCCATGGTTTCGATACCTCCATATGCGGGTCATCGCATCAGGAATAAAATCCAAGACTGATCCAACTTGTTATATAATGATGTTTATTCGACCAGAGCGGCTTGTGTATTTTTCTGGATGCAACATCCGGTCAAGACCAATAAACTCATCCGCGATCTGTTCTTTCATCTCCTGCATAACATCTAATGTCAGCTCCGACACTAAATGGGTCGTATAGATTTGCGCGAGGGCAAGCATCTCTGCTTGGTGATTCTTGGAATACCCCGGTTCATGCGACTCGTCGAGTTCCTTAGCTGCCCATGCCAGGCTTTCCTTCGTCTCATGCTCTGCAATAATAATGTTATCAGTCCCGTCTTCTGTAGCAGGTGTACTAAACATTTATCCATTCCTCGTTTGTGTGGTTTCTTTGAGCTGCCGGGCACCAGTAAATACAGATGCTTTAACCGACAATCTCCCATTAACTTTCGACATAAATAGTATACCACCAAATGTAGCCAAAGTCAAGCAAAAAATGCCGACTTTTTGACATATACAACACCACTTAAATGACTATATATCAACAGTTTACACCTTCACGCCAAGCATGCCAGCGCCATGGCATTTTCCACCCTTGACAGGGCAGTTTTTGAGGGTGGTTTTTGCCTGGTTTCCAGACCTTATCTGACCTTGGCAATTCTTGCATGAGCTCGCCACAACCAGTTGCAAAGGGTCATGATTTTGTTCGTACGCTCAGAAATAAAAGGCAGCTTCGGAGAAATCCGCGGCTGACCTTTTTTGTGGCATCCGGCAGCAGCGAAGTCATCTCGATCCGGAAATCTGTGGTGGAGACTTCATCAACATATCAAACGGACTGGTCGCAGGATTCCGCATAACCGGACTGGCATAATTGGTTAAAGGGCGAGGCTGCAAATATTGGACGGAAAAAACGTATAGGCTTGTCCTGTAAGAAAATAGACCATGATCAGCGGATCGATGGAAGGGGTCGGGATGGCAAGCCACCAACTTGACTTCCATTCCCATATACATCACAATGCCGCCACTGTCGTGGTCGCCGTACTGGTCGCAAATCTGGTCTCCGACTCCGCAAAAGACAAGTTGTCATATAAGATAGTTCGCCTCGGATAGGAAAATGACACAAATCGGACAATGCTTGCTCTGTGAACAAACCTCTGCATTACAGCACAGCCACATCATTCCGAAATTTGTGAGTGACTGGCAGAAGAAATCTTCAGCCACTGGTTACATCAGAAACGCCAAAGCGATCAATAAGCGATTTCAAGACGGCGATAAGGAATTTTGGCTCTGTCGTAATTGCGAGCAGATATTCTGCTCCTGGGAAGCACCTACGGCTCAACACATTTTTCAGCCATGCAACCGGCGCGATACCAGACCATATGCTTACGGCTCATGGCTGCTCAAATTCGCTACATCAGTATCATGGCGCTCGGTTCATCACCTACTCTCAATGGATCGAGATCAGTTTCAAGCAGGCGACGCGATTTTGGTGCAAGACGCACTACGTTCATGGCGGGAATTCCTTCTCGGATACCGGCCTAACCCTGGAGTATTCGAACAACACATGATCCTATTCGATTTAATTGGATCAATGGCTGACGTGGACTCCATCGATCTTCCTGGAAACTTCAACCGTTTCCTAGTGCGCGGAACCTACATTAACATAGCACACGCGAAAGGACACCCATTGTTTGTGTTTTCGAAGATGGGGCGAATGTGTGTCCTTGGATTCATTGGGATTAAATCCCCCCACCATTGGAAAGGAACCAAACTACACGTCAATAATGGACATATTGGAGGAGACGTAGTAATACCAGTGGAGTTTCTCGGATATCTGAAATCTCGAGCGGAGAAACTGCAGTCTGAGTACGGAGCCATGTCCGAAAAGCAACGTAAACTGATCAGACAGGATTATGACAACAAAACTGAATGCGCAATTGATTCGGAACTTTTCGAAGCGACACTTGCCGATATTGAAATGTTTGGAAAAGAGAGAACTTTCAAGTATTCGTAATGATACAAGGCGAACAATCGCCTAACCGGACGTTAGACAGTAGAGAAATCAATTCACACCCGTAAGGAGATATTTTACAATGGACATTCCAAGGATCTTCAACATTACTGAAAGTGCTCATCGCATCCACAACCCGTTCACACACGAAAAACTCGCTATTCTTGGCGCGGCGTTGCGTCTGGAACCGGGGACCCGTGTCCTCGACCTCGGCAGCGGCTCGGGCGAGATGCTGTGCACCTGGGCACGCGATTACAGAATCATTGGCACTGGTATCGACATGAGCCAATTGTTCTCCGATCAAGCGAAGCGCCGCGCTGAAGAACTCAGTGTTGCCGGCCAAGTCGAGTTCATCCACGGCGACGCTGCCGGCTACGTAGCCGTCGAAAAGGTCGGTGTGGCAGCCTGTCTCGGCGCCACGTGGATCGGCGGGGGAGTCGTCGGCACCATCGAACTTCTGGCGAAAAGCCTCCGTACGGGAGGGATCATCATCATCGGCGAGCCCTATTGGTTGCAGTTACCGCCGACAGAAGACGTTACCAAGGGTTGCCATGCCGGTTCGATATCCGACTTTCTCATGCTTCCAGAATTGCTCGCGTCTTTCGGCAAACTCAACTACGACGTCGTGGAAATGGTTCTGGCAGACCAAAACGGCTGGGACAGATATGAGGCGGCCAAGTGGCTCACAATGCGCCGATGGCTCGAAGCGAATCCCGATGACGACTTTGCCAAAGAAGTTCGTGCCCAACTGACCTCGGAACCCGGCCGCTATGCCGCGTACACGCGTGAGTACTTGGGCTGGGGGGTGTTCGCGCTGATGGCGCGGTGATGAGGAGGTTTCTGGGTGAATCAGAAAATGGGAAGGATCTTGCCTAACAATCGGCTCGCCGGAGACTGACCCAGTAGGCCAGTCCCGTACATGCGGGTCCGCATACATTCATGAAAGGAGATTTCCGCGACCATGACCTGGCATCTCTATGTCGTTCGTACCGTCAAGGATTCCCTGTATGCCGGCATCGCCACGAATGTCAGACGTCGCTATCAAGAGCATGTGAGCGGCAGCCGTAAGTCCGCCAAGTTCCTGCGTGCGAACCCGCCAAAGAAACTCATTTTCAAGTGCCGCATCGGTTCCCGCTCGCTGGCACTGAAGGTGGAGTATCGGTTCAAGCAACTATCCAAGTGCAACAAGGAGGCAATCATCAGAACTGGCAGCCTTCACTTTGACCGGAAGTCAGGCGAGATTCAGCGGTGAGATAGGAATCAATATGAGGGTGGTTTTTTGCCTGGGTTGCCTGGTTTCCGGGGATCTGGGGAGGCCTGGCTAAAGTCAAAAAATCGCTCCTTGTTTCCATGATACACCCACCTTATCATTCTTTAAATGAAGACCAAGCATAACAATCCTCTGGTCAAAGGTAAGTCTTCACAAATAGCACCCCTCTTTTTATCGATTCTTTTCGCTTCATATTCCCTCGCGTATAGTGGCGGCCTAGGTGTTGTAAAGAACGTTGTCAGCGGAGACACCGTAGAGATTTCGGACTTCGTCAATCCCAGAAAAACCTTTACGACTCATATCAACGGAATAGATGCCCCGGAACCTGGTCAACCATTCTTCAATGAATCCAAAACATTTCTTGAAAAACTTATTTTAGGAAGAACTGTAAAGAATACTGATTCTGGATTATTCTGCGAAGGAGCACCGGTACATGAAATCATGGTCGAACAGGGCTATGCTTGGGTCTACAAAGATAACATCAAAAATGACTCTTATACACGAAATAAACTTGTATCTGGTGAGAGCAAAGCCAGAACAGATAAAAAAGGGCTTTGGGCAACTGGAAACCCCGTATCTCCGGGGGAATACAGACGCTCCGAAGAAGAACGCAAGCATGACGAGAGAAGTAAACGACAACTACTAGCCTACGAACTAGATCGAAAGGCCCGTGTCAAAGCAGAGGAACAAGAACGACAGGATCTTGAGAAGTATGAGACTGCGCAAATTGCAAAAGGCTTAGTCAAGTACATGGATTTCTGGCTCACGCCTGAACAGCGCGACCAGTATATCGAGAAAATTAGGAAAAAGAGAGTAGCTGAAGAGGAAACTCGAATTGAGCGCGCCAGAGAAGCAGAGCGTCAGCGCCTGGCACAAATACAATACGAAGTCGAACAAACGGCAAAAGGCTTGATAAAGTATAACGGCAACTGGGTGACGCCGGAACAGAAGCACCTTGCAGAAGAATCGCTCGTAAAGGCTAAGCAAGACCAGAAAATAGTGCATCCCCCGAAAGGTCCAAGTACCGTTGCCTCTAGGATTCCAGTTTCTGGTCCGAGTTTGGCTAGTACCGGCATGAGAGTCGCTCCAATCACGAGGAGCCAAGAGTGGCAAGAACTTCATCTCGATCATTTTCGGATTTTCCATAAGGGGTGTTCAGAGCTTGCGGATAAGACAGGAAAGTACCTTGAAGACAGATTCAAAGCTATGACTAAGAAACTAGATATAGTGACTGGACTGGACCTCCTTTGGTACGGCCAAAATAGCGTTAAACTATACATCTACCCTTCACAACAGGAATTGGTTGAGGAACTAAAACTCCCAAAGTGGGCCGCAGGTTGTGCCAATTATGAAACTAGAACGATTTATTCCATAGAAGATGAGGATGACATCAAACGGATTGTCACCCACGAACTCGGCCATCTTCTCTTTGCCGATATGATAAATAAAAAGTTTATTATAGGATGGATTGACGAAGGTATGGCGAGATGGCTTGAACCTGAGGAAGGCAGAGCTGCCAGAAAACAGAGCTTAGCCGCCGCCAAACAGAAAAACAGTCTTCTCAGCTTGAATGAACTGACAAGCATGCGCAACTACCAGGCACTAAGCAGTACTAAAGCACAATTTTTTTACGCTCAGTCTGAGCGCCTCATAGATGTTCTCATGCAGGCGTCTGACTTCGTCACCTTCCAGGGCTTCTGCATTCATATTCAGAATGGATCTGACTTTGCCACCGCTTTTGCCATCTTCTATTCCCCGAAGTTTCGCACGCTGGAGGGATTGAACCAGGCCTGGCTTGATTCTATGTAAAGCGGGAGCCTGCTATATTTTCTAAGCCATTACGGAAGTTGTATCTATTACTTCATCCGTACAACAATTACCCACTTCCTTGAATTTCTCGGCTTGTTTTCATATCCCAGCTTTTGATTATTTTCGGTATTCCTCCCAGTAATAATGGATTTCGACCAAGTCCGTTATTAAAAAGGAAAGTAATGCTTCGACCAAGCGTTACACTACGGGGCGGGGATGGACGCATCTCCGCCCCTATTTCTTCCATCTCTTTCCATGAATTTCTGAACTTGCCCCTGTTTTTTCCATCCACTCAAGAACAGGTTCTAATGCCGAGGCAGACGCTGTAGAATGTCCCATTCCTTTAACATCAAAGAACTTGTACCGGAACCCTGCTTGAAGCCATTCCTGACTGGTAGTTAGAATTTTCTGGTAATTGGAATCCTTATCTCCGGATATGACATCCCATTTGTGTTTTTTGCGAACACCTGTTTGAGTATCATTCAAATTTAATCCGGGAAAATGCCCTGCACCCTTGCTGCTAGGAAGATAGCTTTGGGCGGCATGACTAATCGAACCCGAGAAGTATTCAGGATATATCATGTGACACATCATTGCCATATGTCCTCCGCCTGATGTTCCACCGACAAAAACTCGTGATTCATCAATTCGGCATTGCTGCTTTATTGTAGCGAGACTATCAATTGCCAAGGCTATACGTCTCCAGCTGGATTCGTTATTTGATGTTTTATCCGGGCTGATCATAATCAACCTGTGTCGATCCATTAAGTCCTGATAATCCTTGCCTGGCTTCATGCCTCCATCACCAGGCTGAATATGAAGGTATACCCCGTATGCAACAGCACCAGTGTAGTTGGTCGGTATATATACAACCATGCTGTGATTACTTGGCGTATAACCGACACATTCTTCAGGAGATATACGATTTGCATATTCCCAGGTTTTAGAAACGTTACCTTCTTTATATGCCTTATAAATACGCTGCGGTACATACCCTTTGAAATAATCGTTCAGGACTGGAAACATATGAACAGTCAGTTGAGTAACGAACACCTTACCCTTTTCGAGATTTAGATTTGAATACCGGATCAGCTCGGCGACATATTGCTTATCTTTTCCACTCAGGTCAGTTGTCCGAATAGTGATTACCGGCCCACTTCGAGTTTTTAGAATAATATTTGAACTTGAATGACTGACGCAGACTGCATCAATCTTTGATCCCGTTGAGGAGGTCCATATTCTATAAGTGTCGAGCTCTTCTGCTGACGCCACATGAATAGACAGAAGCCACACAATTACCAAGGTTAAGCTGTGAATATTTCTAATAGGAATCATTTAACCTGTACTACTTCCTCTTCATTGCAGAGAACGATGTTCATGTACCTCGGCGTGGCTACGCGCCGTAGAGTTCCATACGATATTGGTTTTTTTCGGGTCTATTTACCGGGCAAACCTGGTTCTGTTGCTGTCTCTGTCGATCCCAACACATTATCACTGTACTCTCTCTGCCCTGGAGGAATGCTCTTGTCCAGAATCAACTCCTTGAGTGGACGTTGACGGGGCTTGGCAGATAGAGGTGCTTTCTGCGCCACCACGATCGCGCTGGTGACCTTCTTTCCCTGAGGTGACCTCCTGATTAACCGAGAGCCTGTTTCAGACCGATCCGAGTAAGATGCCGCATCCTTCTCCACACAAAAATACCCATCGATCCAGTCCGTTTTTTCTGGCGTCCCTGATAGATACGCCCACCCTACTGTCATCAGGCAATCCAGACTCTTGTAACCACGGTTCCAGTTGGACAGATCATAGAAAATCCATCCGGCATCCTGGAAATACACTTCGATGAATGCATGGCCGCTATCCTTGCCTATGAACTTGGCGTCCACCATCTCGGCTGGGATGCCAATCCGACGAAGCATGGAACAAGCAAGACGGGACATGGGCGTACAACTTCCCTGTCTTTGTGCCAAAGCCTCGTCTGAACTCTTCTGCCCCTTCACAAACTTGATGTTATCGTTAATCCAGTCACAAACACCTTCAACCACTTCTTCAGCGTTACGGGATCTTTTTACGATCAAGTCGCAGATGGGTTTGAGGTCTGGGTTATTGGGGTTGATTCCTTCTTTCTCGTCAGCACCTAGCGAACTGGAAAATCGTTTCAGCGCACCATCGGCATAAGGTAATTTTGCCGCAGTGTAGAGTGTGTTGAAACAAGTTAGTTCCACATCCATTATCTGCTCAACGGTAATCTTGCCTGCCTTGGGTGCATTCCATGTCATCTGGTAATAGCGACGCGGCTGTCCGCGGTTGTCTGCTGTAATATCCGTTTTGTCTGGTTGCTCGCTGTAAGTGAAGCGAGACGACTTTACGAGTTGCCAGTTGGTCTCCCCCCAGAAGCTCATTAGCGCGGGAAGTGCCGCAACGGTGGGTTTACCCTGTTGGGCTACGACCTCATAGTGACGGACGATGCGCAGCTTGCGTTGACATGACTTATCTTGCAAGGCAAAGGTCTCTGCGGACACATTCCACACCAAAGATACAACAAACACACAAATCCCGATAGTATACCTGATCATATCCAATCTCCTTTCTTAACAGAGGCCAATCTGAATAGGGGGAAGTCTCTCAGCCATCCCCACCCATACCACCTTTAAGGTATTATTTACAACATCATCACCAGTACCGCCAATACCAAGAAGAAGCTCCCCAACAAGACCTTACTGACCACAACGTTCTTCTTGCTCCATTCCAATAAAGTCGGGGTACGAAGGCCAAAATAAGTCAGGATAAAGACAACAACCAGCGGCAGGATAAACATCAGGTTGTAGAGTAATAAATAGCCCCACGCCTTTGACATACCGCTCTTGGCCATAACAACCAGCGTTGGAACATACATTTGTCCGGTACAGACACTTTCCAGCGCCGTTACAAGGACCCCTATGACAATTCCACCCACGACAAGACTTCTTACACTTATCCCCTCCTTCATTATCGCGTGGATTCTTCTTTTGATTCCCTCAGGTAACTGAAGCGCGACATCATTAGGATTACCCGTCATTCTGTACCTGTATGCATCCCTGAACGACATAAGGGCAAAGATACCCAACACGGCTATCATGCCGATATCTATGATGTGCCGCATCATTGGAAAGCCTGAGAACAGGTGCAGGGTTCTTAGAAGACCAAATCCCAGCGCCGTATAAGTCAGAAATGACGCCAGGCAGAAGGAAATGCCCATTAACATCAATCCCCTGCCCTTTACTTTGGCAACAGCCAATAGGCTCATAAAAAAGACCAAGGACGCTATGGCACAGGGATTAAGACCGTCAAGGAATCCCGCTGTCATCACTATAGGCTCGGTAAACTTCTCCAGCTTGTCCGCAACAGCACCATCCCTGATTTCAATGACTTCAGGGGCTTTCCAGCCCGTTTCCTGTCGCTCTGCAATACATTCATCCATCTGCTTGAGAAGGTTTGCCTTGATGGCGTCGAAACCGTTAAACACATACTTGTAGTCCACGACCATCATTACCGGCTTGTTACTTACGATATTGAGCTTCTCCTGGTAAGTGGCAAGGCGGATGACATTGGACTTAACCCCAACATCATAGTTGTTGATTGTAAAGAAACCTTCGAATCTTTCTTGAAGGTCCGGCATAACCTGATTCTTGACCCGGAAACAATCAGCACAGCCAGCCTCATAGAAGTAATCAATGACGACCGGAGATGAAGCAGTAATATTACTTTCAGCGGCAAAGCATGGAAGGACGGTACTGATAAAAAGAACTGTTGCGAATGCATATTTCTGGATAGACACCATAGGCGGAACATACTACTTTTCAGTGAGTTACAACAGAACAAAATGAGTGCTTTTCAAGCCGTTTCCAGCTATTCTTTTTAGGATTATTATGAAATATAAAATCATCATAATTCTGTTCTTAACTACAGTCGTTCTCGTATTGTCAGAGGAAGCAAAGGCTGGCAAAATTGAAGTAGTCGGTCAGGCCAGTATTGACTTCGGTAAATACCCTGCGGCAGAAAAGAAGGTTGCTACGTATACAATACGCAATGTTGGTAATGACGTTCTTAAGATAATTAATATCAGGAAGACCTGTGGATGTGCCTCGGCAACTTGCAACAAGCAGGAATTAAGGCCAAAAGAAGATGCAATAGTTGAGGTTATTATTCTCCCCAATAGTATATTTGGATCATACATCAAGAACACATACGTAGAGAGTTCTGATCCCGGAAACAGGTTCTTATGTCTTGGATTGTCGGGAAATGCTATTCCACTGGTGGCAATCATACCAGGTGATACAATTCACGTTGGAAGAATCGCAACTAACACCTGCTGGGCACAATCTATAGAGCTCAAAGCAAACAATCCTGATGTCAAACTGGGAGAACCGGTAACACAAAGTAATTACCCTATTAAAACAATCATCGAATGTACCGGCCAGAAAACAACGGCATATAAGCTTCATTTGTCACTCACGGCAACAAACTCATCAGGTGATCTCCAATGCCTGATACTGATTCCAGTTATTACACCCACGAACAATCCAACATTAAAAGTAAATATCTCAGGCAAGATAGGCACTGAACTTATAGCAACACCCGGAATTTTCCGTCTTGCAGTTTCCGATACCCCAGTACGTCGAAACATAACTTTAAAAGTTCTTGGAGAGAAAACCTACGTACTGAATCCAAGTGAAGTTATACCACCAAAACATATAGGGATATCATGCGAGGCCAAACAAAATTCCGACGGGCACTGTATTGATATTGCTGTTACATTTAGTCCTGAATTTACAAAAGAACTTTACGCCGAAGAAACGCTCGTACTTGCATTTTCGCTTCCGGGTATTTCGTCTGCAACTCTAATCTGCAAATCTAAGAAATAAGACACTTTCCATTCAAACCTGGAAAGACTACCAGAAAGTTCCGGAGGCCGACCTCGTCAGAATCCAGGATCTCATCAGAAATCTTAGAGAAAATGTCGTTCAACCAGGCCATGCAGATCATCATGGCAAGAGAACCACAGTAATCATAAAAATGGAAAATCTTATGACACCAGAGGGGAAATCAACAGTCACGCAATGCTTGCCGCACCTGCGTTGCCGGCATCCCATCGTAATCAGCCGCTCCAGCCCTATGACCGCCTCGGCAATCAATTACGAT
>Ga0156394_1001_pt1 | contig 18731 bp, 13 predicted proteins | sample RifOxyA3_FD_108038 | JGI IMG/M metagenome (GOLD analysis project Ga0156394, IMG submission 108038) | Lentisphaerae bacterium RIFOXYA12_FULL_48_11 | reverse complement strand
TCATCCGGCGTAAAACATCGAGGAACATACGCAGGAATTGTTGAGAAAATCCCCTACCTTAAGAAACTTGGGGTCAACTGTGTGGAACTCATGCCTGTTTACGAGTTTGACGAATTTGAGAACAGCCGCAAGAATGCCGACACAAACGAGACGTTATACAACTACTGGGGATACAGCACGGTCGGATTCTTTGCCCCAAAGGCAGGTTTCGCAGCTACCGGCGTGTTTGGTATGCAGGTGGATGAATTCAAGAATCTGGTCAAACAACTGCACAAAAACGGCATCGAAGTTTTCCTGGATGTTGTGTTCAATCATACTGCAGAAGGGAATGAAAAAGGACCTACAATCTCCTTCCGAGGCATTGATAACAGCACTTATTACATGCTGTGCCCAGGTGGTTATTACTTCAATTTCAGCGGATGCGGAAACACCCTGAACTGTAATAACCCGATTGTCCGGAACATGGTGCTGGATTGTCTGCGTTACTGGGCCGCTGAGTACCATATCGATGGTTTCCGGTTCGATCTTGCAGCCATTCTGGGACGTGACCCATGGGGTGCGCCACTAGCCAACCCGCCCCTTTTGGAAACGCTTGCCTTCGATCCCGTCCTCGGTAAATGCAAACTGATTGCCGAAGCATGGGACGCCGGAGGCCTGAATCAGCTTGGATCGTTCCCAGCCTACGGAAGATGGGCGGAATGGAATGGCAAGTTCAGAGACGATGTGCGGCGCTTCGTCAAGGGAGAGAGCGGCATGGTGGGAAAGATCGCACAGCGAATCCAGGGATCCCCCGACCTGTATCAGGCCACAGGACGAGGCCCCACTGCCTCTATGAACTTCGTGACATGCCATGATGGATTTACACTCTTCGATCTATTCGCCTATGACGGCAAACATAATGACGCAAACGGCGAAGGCAACAGGGACGGCAGCGATGATAATTTCAGCTGGAATTGCGGATGGGAAGGCCCAACCGACAATCGCGACATTCAATCTCTTCGCAAACAATTGATGAAGAACTCCATTGCAATTCTCCTTCTAAGCCATGGAATACCCATGATTCTGATGGGCGATGAAGTAGGACGGACACAGCAAGGCAACAACAACGCCTACTGCCATGATAACAATCTGGGCTGGTTCGACTGGAATCTCGTCAAACAAAACGACGATTTGCTGGAATTCGTTCGCAAAATGATCGCATTCCGACGGGGACATCCGGTACTCAGGCCTCGAGATCATTTGAGTAACAAAGATTATAAAGGCAGCGGATTGGCGGATATCACGTGGCATGGTACCCGCGCTTGGAGCGCCGATTGGTCCTCCATGTCTCGGACGCTGGCATATATGCTTTGCGGTAAACATGCCAAGAACGGTTCAACACATGATGCAACCATCTATGTAGCCATTAATACTTTCTGGGGCGGAATCCCCTTCCAATTGCCGGAACCACCACCCGGAGAAAGATGGCACGTATTCGCAAACACAGGGATGCCTGCACCTCATGATATTTGCGAACTGGGCAAAGAAGTACTTCTTGAAAATCAATCTGAATTCTTTGTCGGTCCGCGGGCAACAATTATTCTGGTTGCAAAATAAGCAACAAACATCTTCACGCAGACAAATTTGATTCCTACATGTGCTTTTAAAAGCACATGTAGGAATCTGAAAAAAATTGTTCTACGTATTCCGTGTTAGCTTAACAGAAATTCGCCATTTTTCAGGTAACGACAGCAAAGCATGATCATGTTATGTGCGTGAGGCTTATCGGTGATGTTGACAGCGCCGATGCACCGCAACTGGAGGCGCACATGGACGGATCACTCAAGGCAGGAGAGAAACTTGTCCTGATGGATTTCTCGCAACTCAACTTTATTTCCAGCGCAGGTTTGCGGGTTTTTCTTTCATATGCCAAAAGGTTAAGCCAGGCAGGCGGAAGAATTGTATTGGCTGGAATGTCTCAACCCATAAAAAACACCTTTGAATTGGCTGGATTTACAGCATATTCTAAATATACGCGACATCCTCGGAAGCTATTGAATTCCTGAACCCGCTGACTGATCATCTCTATCATTTAATACAATCGGGATCACGACAGATTGGAGTCTGAATGCCCGACTCTTCTTACAATAACCAGACCTGAAACAAGCAAAACGGAACTTTATTCCAGATCAGTGCGCGGCTTGAAGAAACGCTCCTGAATCTGTTCCATGTACAGGTAGATACCGGGTGTTACGAACAGCGTAATAACCTGCGCAAAGGCCATACCGCCAACAACCACCAGCCCAAGAGGAATGCGGCTCGAAGCATCAGCACCATACCCCAGCGCTATGGGCATTGTCCCTAGTATGGCGCAAAGCCCTGTCATGAGAATCGGCCTGAAACGCACCATGCAGGCATCATAAATAGCATCATAACTATTCTTTCCCTCACGCTTGCGCTGCAAGGCAAAGTCCACCATTAGAATACCGTTCTTGGTAATCAAACCTATCAACACAAAAACACCTATATATCCGTAAAGGGAAAGTTCCCGTCCAAAGGCCAGAAGAGTTAGAAAGCCGCCAAATACCGCGACAGGAAGAGTAGTAAGAATAGTGAAAGGATGAATATAACTCTCGTAGAGAATACCAAGCACTATGTACTTGAGAAAAACAGCCACAAGGATAAGCAACCCAAGGCTGGCAATGGATCTCTTGAACTCGAAAGCATCACCAATAAAGTTACCGTGCACACCTGCAGGTATGATTTTCTTGGCGGCTTCTTCAATTGCCGATACTGCAATGCTTAGAGGAACCCCAGGCGGCATACTGAAAGACAAGGTTGCCGACTCATGCTGTTGAGCTCGCGGTACATTCTGCGGGCCGGCATCTTCCGTCCATTTTGTGATGGTCTTTAGCGGGACCAGCCCGCCTGTTGTCTGGGAACGCAGGTAAAGCAAGGCGAGATCATCAGGCTTGCGCCGACGCCCCTTATCAACTTCCGGAATAACCTGGTACTGGTCCTGATCCGTCGTGAACTGGGCAACATATCCCTGCGCATAGGAAAGCGCCAGAGCCGTCTCTATTGAAGATGCTGAAACACCGAGTGAAGAGGCACGATCGCGATCAATCGCAACGTTGAGCCTTGGCATGTTCAGTTTTACACTGTTTTGTATTCCAAACAGGAACGGAATCTTGCGCATTTCCTGTTCAAGGTTCTGGGCCGTTTCATAAACCGCATCCCTGTTCAAACCCATCAGCATGTACGCGTAATCACTTCCGACAGCCGTTGATTCGGCGCCTGAACTGATCTTAAGCACCGGCATGGCACGGAGGAATGTGACTCCATCCGGAAGAACGAACAGCTTTCCCATGAACTTCTGAACCAGCTCATCTATTGGCGGTCTCTCTTTCGGCGGTTTCAAACGTATGAAAACAAACCCCATACTCTGGTCCGCGCCCGGGTAGATTCCCGTCACATTTCCACATTCAACAACATCGGGCTCCTCCCGTATTAACGCTGAAACCTTTGACTGGTAGGTCCGGATCTGTTCCGTTGACGCTCCCTGCGGCATCAGCATTGCGCCCATGATAAAGCTGCTGTCACCCGGAGGCAGAAATGCCGTAGGCAATGCGAAATACAAGACCACAGTACCTATAATACACACGGCCCACATGACAAGGGCCATCCACTTGTGATGCAGCTGCCATGTAAGAGCCCGGCCATAGGAACGAATCATTCCGCCTATGCTCTTGTTTATCCACACCTGCACATTGTTCGGTTCCTTGTGATGCTTGATTATTCGCGCACACATCATCGGCGAAAGCGTCAGAGCCAGGAACGTTGATACAATAATCGCATAAATAACCGTCATTGCAAATTCACTAAGGTTTCTACCGACAGCGCCGGTCATGAACACCAGCGGCGCAAACACTATAATGAGAGCAACACTGGTTGAAATCAGCGTCATCGTGATTTCCTTCATACTCAGAATTGCCGCAGGAATCGGCTTTTTCCCCTCTTCGAGATGGCGTACAGTATTCTCGAGGACAACTATGGCATCATCCACCAGGAAAGTAACGGCCAGCACGATACCCATAAGAGATAGCGTATCGAGATTGTAATTTGAAACGAGCATGCAAATCATCGTTCCGAGCAGGGTCACCGGGATAATGATGCTGGGCACAACCGTCTCGCGCACACGACCAAGGAAACCGAAAATCACAAACACCACAAGAATAAGGGCAATAAGCACTGTAACCTGCACATCTTCCAGTGACTGACGAATCGGCGTTGCGCCGTTGAACAGGGTTTCTATCGCAATTGAACCCGGCAATTCCTTTTTTATCTGCTCCAATGCAGCACCAATCTTATCCGCCACCGCTACAGTATTTGCCCCGCTTACACGGTATACAGGCATGACGACGCACTTATCATGTTCCGGCTGACCATGAAATCCCATACGAATATCCACGAGGTCGTTGGCAACACTGTCTACGCATTTTGCGATATCCTTTAATCTGACAGGCGCATTATTACGGTAGGCAATTATGAGTTCGTCATATTCCCTCGCCGTACGCATCTGCCCCTGTGGCTCTATGGTGAACGTACGCTGGGCCCCATTCAGACTGCCACCCGGAATGTTTACCGTTCCGGATTTAAGCGCGATTGCCAGTTCATCCACACCGATCTGGTAATGGGCAAGTTTCTCGGGACTGAACTGAACACGTACTGCCCGCTTTGATCCATAGACCAGCACTTTCGAAACACCTTCGACCATGCTTATTTTCCGTGCAACGATATGATTTGCATAATCATACAAATCTCGATGCGACATGGTATCGGAATAGAACACAATAAAGTAAATGGGTGAGTCTGATGGATTGAACTTCTGATATGTTGGTGGATTTGGAAGATCTTTAGGCAGGTTGTTCTGTGCACGTGCTATTGCTGCCTGTACGTCAGGCGCCACAAGATCAACATTCCGCTTAAGGCTGAAAGTCAGGTTGATGGTGGTCATGCCTTCCTTGTTATCGGAATACATTCCCTGCAAACCGTTGACCTGAATAAACTCGTTCTCCAGCGGTGTGGCAACAGCGCTGGCCATGGTCGCCGGGCTCGCCCCTGGATAGTACGCGCTGACCTGTATAACCGGGTAATCGACCGTCGGCAGACTATTGACCGGCAGACGGAAATACGCCCACACGCCAAACGCCACCATTACAACCGTCAATAGCGTCGTCGTGATCGGGCGCCTTATGAAGATTTCTGAAAAATTCAAAGCATTCTCCATTCCCTGAGATTTTTATTTCTTTTCCGGCACAGCCGAAGAGTCGGATGTTTTACTTGTTTTTACTTCTCCGCCTTCTACGCTTTTTTGCCCTTGTGCCTCTTTGCCTTCTTTCGGCATCTTCGATAAATCCATTACTGTAGCGCCAGGATAAAGCATGAATTGCCCCAGAACCACTATTGGCTCGCCTTCCAATACTCCCTCTACAATCTGCATAAGCTCACCATGACGCACGCCGATCTTTACAAGCCGCAAATCAGCCTTGCCTTCTTTCGTAACAGCAAAAAGATAGGGACCACGCTTGCCAAACTGTACCGCCCCTTCCGGCACCATCACGGCACCAGGAACTACGCTCGCGTGTATGCGCACATCGACGAACTGGTTGGCCCATAACCTGAGGTCCGGGTTCGGCACCTCGCCACGCATGAGGATTGTTCCCGTCATCTGGCTGACGGCATTGTCAACAAACTCAAGCGTTCCCGTATAACTGTTAGAATCGCCGCGCGGGGTAATCTCAATCTTAATATTTCCCTTCCCCATCGCGTCACGGATCGCGGGCAGGTATTGTTCTGAAACAGAAAATGCAACGCGGATGGGGTCGTAACTCCTGATGTTTGTCAGCCTCGACATTCCTGCGGCAGCCAAGTTACCCTCGTCCATGTAACGCTTGGAACAGACACCGTCCACCGGGGCCTTTATGGTACAACGAGTCAGGCTGAGCTTCGCTGTCTCAAGCGCTGCCTCATCCATCTGGAGTTGCGCTTCGATGGATTGCAGCTTCGTCTTAATAGTATCGAAATTCTCGCTGGAAATCAGTTTCTTCTCGAAAAGCGGCTTGTTTCTCTCCAAGGTAATGCGGGCAAGCTCCAGGTTAGCCTTGTCAGCCTTTACCATTCCTTCTGCCTGTTTCACTCGGGCTTTGTAATCGCTGGGGTCTATCTGGAAAAGCGGCTGACCCGTTTTCACAACTGCGCCATCCTTGATAAGAACCTTCTGCAGAATGCCTGAAACCTGAGGGACAATGTCAATACTCACCCGTTCCTCGGTATTACCAAAGGCCGTTATTATAACAGGAGCATCCATTTTCAAAGCCTGACCAAGAGTCACTGATACCGGGGGCATTTGGGGTGGACCACCCTTCTTGGCGCAGGCGCCCAACACCAAGGCAAGCGCCAGGCAAGCCATTATCATCAATGCAGTGTGCATTCTATTATTCATTTTCCTTCTTCCTTCCTCATCATTTCTGAAGCGTCTTCCAAGCCTCGATGGAACCACCTTTTCCCAGCAGTCCGGTTGAATATGCCATATTCGCAAGAGCAGTAAAGACATCCTGCCGCGCGGTAATATTCTGCATGCGAGCCTGGGCAAGCTGTGTCTCGGCATTTAATAGATCAAGTATACTGATCAACTGTGCCTTGTAGCTATCCAATGCCAGATCATATGTAGCCGACACACTTTCGAGATAAGCCGTGCTGAATTTGTATTTCTGAACTGCAGTCTCGTAATTATAATATCGCGCCCATACATCGGTACTGGCGGCAAGTTCCGCCTGACGTAACTGAGCCTTTGCCGACTCGGCATCAGCCACAGCCATGTGTTTCTCGCTGACATTCTGCAGACCATCAAACAACGTCCACTGGAGACTGAGTGCCCCGCCATAAGACCAGTCATCATCCTGGAAACGATCTTCAATTTCAGAATCAAAATAATTCTGATTCAGGGAGCCATTGAGAAACAGCGATGGCCAGTAAGCCGCCCCCGCCACTCTGATGGCAGCCTGCTTTGCAGCTAGATTGGCGCGCAAAGCCGCGATATCAGGCCTGCGTTGCATTGCATTGTCCACCAGATTCTTCATATCCTGCTCTGCCGGCAGACCAGGCACTTCGCCGGCCGGTTGTGCAAGCTTTATCCTGGTATCGGCAGGTACGCCAACAGCCTGAGCCAGGGCCCCGCACGCTATTTTGTACAGGCCTTCCACACTTGCTTTGCTGTAAAGCGACTGGTCATATCCAGCCTTTGCCTGAAGCGTCTCAAGCTCTGTCCCAACCCCGTTTTTCAATCGCTCCCTGGCAACCTCGAGAGTCTTCTCTGCATCCTTGATACTGGCATCAGCCGCCTTGATTCCTGCCTCAGCGCTGATCACCCCAAAGTATGCAGTCTCAACAGCAAGCAAGATATCCTGTATTGAACGGTTGAAAGAAAAATCAGCCGCATAAACTGTCTGCAATGCCTGCTCAATAGCGGCCCTGCGCCCACCACCAAAGTTAATGATAAGATAGTTCACCTGCAAACCTGGCCCATACTTTGTGTAATCAACATCATAAGCTTCAGGATTTGCCGCGGTTTTCTGTTTTGATCCCGAGGCAATAGCCTTTATCTCTGGCATGAAATATCCCTGTGCATGTGTAACCTGTTCAGCTGCCATTCGCGCATCATTCCAGGCCTTACTGCTGGCAGGGTTATTCCTCAAAGCGATATCCGCAAGATCGGCCAATGCAAGCGGCCGGGAGAAATCTATTTTCTGGGAACGTATTGCCCGCCACACATCATTGTTCTTCTGAGCGCTCTCTGGAGGAGCCCAAGGTACATCTGCACTCTCAGGCGTAGGCGCAGATACACAGCCGGCCATTAATAATCCGACTGCAAGCAATGAAAATAGTTTAAAAACATGGAACTTCATTTTCTTGAACCCTTCCTCACCTTGTCAAAGCTTCCCCCGTCGTGCATTGCCATGAACATTTCAACAACCGCGCAAACATATTTCTCCGGCGTTACAATCCGGAAACTGAAAATCACCTGCTGAAACACATAGTAAACCAGGGTTCCGAGAAACATCTGCGCACCCAGTTCGGGATTGTCCATAACAAGGCGTCCACACTTCACCTCCGCCCTGAAATAGTTTGCAAGCGCATATAGCTTCCTTACAGGATGCGGCATTTCACGGGAACCGGTATAATCCTGCCCCTGCAACATTATACCGCTTGAACGCACCATCATGATCCGCGGCAGGACAACCTGTAGATTTCTTAGCACCTGCAACCCCACGGACTCCAAGTTGCTCCTGATATTTCCTTTTCCGGCCGACCCCATAAGCTTTTCTTCCCAAGAAATAATCCCGTCGTCATCCTCCATGGCCGACATAAAAAGGTCCGTCTTCGTCTTAAAATGCTTAAAAAGTGACCCCTCGGATATCCCTGCTTTTTTGGCAATCTGCTTCGTACTGGCACTGTAGCCATTCTTGAGAAATATCACACGCGCTGCCTCAAGAATCGCCTTCGCATCTATGGACACCGGTCTCGACATGTCTTCAGTTTCCTTTTTCTTAATAAGTGAGCGCTCACTCAATAATAAATCGGCAAGGCAATGTCAAGTGCCGTAAAAAATAAATCGGAATACATATGGGCAGAGAAGAGATATAGGATTTTTACCAGAATGAAACCTGAATCTGAAATATCACCGGTTAATAAAAATTAACAAGTCTTTCAGGATGCGATCCCAAAACTAATTCCGTCGGCTGTCTTCGGCAAGATTGCACCAACGACACCCGACTTCTCTTTCTTGCCTTTATTATCTTGCCTGAGGGCCACTCATCTGTGATTTAGTCTTTTCTGTTGCGGTAACTTTGACAATTCGAAAGCTTTCCACCTGCCTGCTGAAACCATCTATGTCATAACAGCGATAGCTATTATTAAAGGCTTCCGGATGAACGACGCTATCGATAATGAAAGGAACTCCATATTCCTTGCGAAAGTTTGGATCCGTCAGGTAACAACCGCCACGCAACACGTGCGCAGATCTGAATTGCTTGAAGAAAGGCACGTTAAAAAACAAACTTTGCGTAGGGCCGACAGGATCTGTATCAGAAGAACAAACCGTGTAATCCTCGTTGTACCAGTCGTTGCAGAATTCAGCTTCATTACCCACCATGTCACAAACACCAAGCTTGCTGTCACCCTTGGGAGACTTTGAACCAGCAGGAGTCGTAGCGACCTCAACCGGATCAGCGATCTGCCGTTTGACGTTAGCGGTTGCATCACATGGTTCATCATTACCCCATGGATACTTACGGCCATCATCGTATTTGGCGACATATTCCCATTCTGCTTCTGTCGGGAGTCTATAGCCGGTCTTTCCATACACCTGGCATGACCAGTCATCCAGGTTATAAAGGGGCGTTAACCCCTCCTTCTCGCTCAGCATATTGCAAAAAAAAGCAGCTCCATGCCACGTTACTTCCACAATGGGAAATTTTTCTTTTCCCGGAAGGGGTTTAAAAATACCGTCAGCAACCGTAATCTGGGAATGTTCGTCTGTCACATCCTGGTATTTCTGTGGTAATTTGGAGTTACCCTTGGCGTACCCCCTATTTTTCCCTTTGGCAACCAGCGCTTCCTTGTTAAGGTAACCTTTTCCCATGGCATACGTAAGCATGTCCGCATACTGCTGATTACTGATCTCATACTTGCCAATATGAAAAGGCTCGGTTATGGTCACTTTATGAGCGGGCTTTGACCGGGCAAATTCATTGTTCCCCATTTCAAACGATCCTGCAGGAACAAGCACCAACTCAGGCTTTGTCCAGTCAGACTGTGCGCATGAAGGCACTGGTGGCATCATAAGAGTTACGATGATTAACCCGCTCAGAATGATAAAGAATTTCTTCATTCGATCGTTCTCCTTATTTTAAATGTCAAAAGTTCGCTATTAGAATCCGAGTCTGCAACCGCTGTTCTTTCCATCTTCGCTCTTCGGGAAGTTAGCGGCAAAACGCAGTGCAAAACGCAGGAACTTGCCACCAGGACTAGACCACACACCACCGCGGTTACCAGCACCCGCGCCATCCTTGCCCGGCCAATTGGGAACGTTGGAATATCCGTCTTCGGTCAGTTCGCCATCACCATGAACACCATTATAGACACGGCCAAGATTGTGCCCAACCGTTACACACCGCTCCCAAGTGTTCCCGCACAAATTTCTCACTCCATAATATGAAGCGCCGTTGTTGATCTTCTCAGGAACACCTTCGTGCTGGCTGTTTTCAAACAACTCGCCAGTGACAGGACCTTCAAAGCCGGGGTTATCTGGAATCTTCTTACCAGCTGCTATATCAAAAGGAGCTATACCACCACCAAAACAGCAATTGACAATTCCCTTCTGCGGAACTTTCTTTTCAAACCCACTGCCATCAGCCCCATCAAATGTGTCCGCCCGACCGAGATCTTTTGTACCCCAGGCATACTCATCCGCCACTGGTTCTGCCGGACCACGACACGCCTTCTCGTATTCAAGCTCGGTAATCGGACGAAGCCCCGCCCAGTCACCGTAGGCTGTAATATTGGCCCATGACATGAAATTGAGCGCACGGGCCGGCGCATAGGTATAGAACTTAACCGGGTCCGTAGTACCGTTCCCTTTCTTTGCTGTCACGATGGAACAGCGGAGATATTCGACGTCTTTCTTGGTCTTCACGTAGTAGTCCTTGATTTCATCGCCACTGATATCGGATTCAACCATGCTCTGCTGCTGTTTCCGTGTCAGCGTGTTAAGGAAATCCGCGAACTGCTGCGACGTCAATTCGTACTTCATCATCCACATGGCTTTAAATCCCTTTGGAAATTCCTTCGGAATCGTAAAGGGAACATCTTCGCGGCTTCGCACATTGTCCTGATCGCAATACATCGCCCCCTCGACCTTGTCGACAAGGATCGCATCTTCTGACTTGATCAAGTAGGTACCGTTACTGGGAAAAGTGTAAAAACAGTTATCGGGACCGGTCGGTCCATTTGGATCTCCAATATGATGTTTATCTTCCGGAATATAGACCATTTCAACGCCGAAGACTTTGACCTGGGATTTCATAACTGCATCATCTGTCAAACCGCTCTTTGCATATTCCCAGATAAGTTCAACCTTATCAGATACAGTTGTCCCTTTCCCCTTGGTCCTGAACAGAAAAGCACCCTTCTTTTCTTCCGGCACCCACATACCAAGATCGGCATTACCTCCTTTGGAAAAAGATTCCGGGGTTTGATCCGCATAATCAAATGCTTTAGCACTGGCGGTCTTCAGATTGACATGTTTCCACAGCCCATCTGCTGCTTGATACTTCGCAAACACCCACACACCGTCGCAACTGACATCATCCTTCCATGCATTGTCCCAACTGACATTAAGTTGAATCCGCGCAGCCTGTTTCGCCGTATTAACCTCAGAAACAAGGACTTTATCGATTTTAAGATGACTAGCGAACACCTGCGACTGTAGCAGTGAAAGAACGAACAACAGACTTACAATTAAACATGACAACCTGCCTCTCATACTAGCTCCCTTTCATTAGGTTAGATTGACCACAACATATATTTTATGTTTTTAGCACTATGCGGTATGTATCGTCAATATAAACGCTAAACTATATAACCATTAACACCAAATCTCTGAGTCATGTAAGTTGAACCGTTGACTTGCGGAACGAATGAAGAGTAAGATTCTCGAGAATCTTATGACAGATGCAAAAAAGAGGCAGCGAATCCTGATAGTTGAAGACGAGCCACTTATTCGTAAAGTCGTGGCCATGTATGTCCGAGGCCTCGGATACGAACCCGTAGAAACAGATTCCGGCCTCTCCGCGCTTGCCATCGCAGGCAGCGGACAGATAGACATTATTCTTCTTGACCTCGGCATCCCTGACATTGATGGCTTTGAAGTTCTCAGTAGAATAAAATCTGACAGGAATCTTCGTCACATCCCCGTAATCATCACAACCGTAAGAGACGACAAGGAATCCATCATACGTTGCCTGAACCTTCAGGCTGATGATTACATAATCAAACCTGTCGACCCTGTCATGCTTGAGAACAGATTCAGGACAATTCTTGGCAGGACAACTAAAGGCCAGGAACGGCAACCCCATTTCCTTGTTTCGCTGGCAAAAACCGGAGCCGGAACCCAGTTCCTGATTGCCGCCCTGTTGATATCAGTGTTACCCACGCTCACCATTGTCTATATTCTTTTTGCTCCGCAGTTCAACTTCTACATGTCAGAAAATGCAACCAAGTGGGCTTTAAGCATGATCCTTCTCCTGGTAGTAGCAGGATATACACTTCTGGCAAAGTACCCTCTCAGCATCATGCGTTTGCGAAATTACCTGGCACTCCTTGCAAAAGGAGATTTTTCCCAGCAGATTGAACTGGGCAAAGATGAAGACGATCTCAAGGCAATCAGCAATTACATATCTTCGATTGTCCAACAAACACAGGACAGGATTCACACAATCGAGGAACAGACAAAATCAATTGTCGAAGCTGAAAGCCGTAAAGTAATGATCGAAAGCCTCGGCGCCGCTTGCCACCACATCGGCCAGCCTGCAACAGTCATAAACACTTATCTTAACATGATGCGCCGAAAGGAAACACATCCGGAGATGCTGGCAATGATAAGTGAATGCCAAAAGGCATCTGATAACCTGGCCAACGTGCTGGAGAAACTTATGGGCATCACCCAGTACCAGACAGAAGCCTATCTTCCTTCCGGCAAATCCGAACCGTCAAGGTCTGACGAACAAATCCTCAAGCTGGACTAGATCCTGACTGACTCTGTATCCATTCACATCACAACTACAGCATCATCCTACGACTTCCCTGACGTCTATCATATAAAGCTGGCGACCATTACCGCCGTGCGGCGAATCAATTGTGACCCTGTTCCCATCAGGACTGAAACGAGGATGGAGATCGCAGCGCCACTCGCCCTTGTATTCCACTGGAAGCAGGAAATGCCCCAGTGGAATGAATTTCTTTGTGGCCAAATGCAGAAGATAGGGATTCTGGTTACGCTGTTTATCGGGATACGTATCACAGAGTATCCACTTGTCGCCAGGCAGGTAGGTACAATGACCATCCGTCTTCAGCATTCCCTCTATCTCCTCCACCTTGCCGGTGTAATCTTCCATGACTAGAAAACGCCATTCTTTCTCACCCCAGCCTGCGTATGCAAGAATATGAGAAGAATCACGCCACACAAAATGTGACACCTTGCCGGTGGCATTTATAAGGTAAAGATCCTTGCCGTCTTCACCGACTGTAAACATCCGTGTTTTCCAGCCTTTACCTTCCGCCTCTCCCTGCCAGCGATGAAGAAATATAAAACGCTTGCCACCCTGTGCAACCAGCAGATGATTGAACCAGTGCTTTGCACCTTTAGAAAAACCACCTGCTTGAGGAACCTTTGACAGATCGGCAAACGACATCAACAGTGACTGTTTTCCTGTCTGAAGGTCAATCTTCCAGACACCCGCATCTTCAGGTGCCTTTACATCGGCATTCGGGTCGGGGATACCGGCATATCCATAACCCGGCCTGCAATCGTTCAACCGCCTGAAATCAGGAGAAACAGCCCACTTTCCGTCAGGGCTCAAAGCATAAACAGGAGCCGGCAATGTGCGCTTTTCCCCGCTTTTTACATCAAGTATGTGACAAACAAACTGGTTGTCCTGACGATCGTTCCATATAACCTCGCTCTGTGAACCCGGGACCCACTGGAGCATACAGCCCTGCTGCCAGTTCCATGCACGGGATTCACCCAGTTCAATCCACTTGTCCCCATCCTGCGTATCTACCATACCGACCTTGATTACATCATCGGCCTTCGGCGACCGATGTTCGAAGTCAACCTCATTACACAACACGTAACGACCGGATGGATCGAACTGCAATTTATCGTAATAAGCAAACCAGTGAAATTTAGGACCACGAGTGATGACTCGCACAGGCGGAAGATTCTCCCCTGCCGTACCGGCCCAACGACTGAATGAAAGAGTCGCACCGGACAACATCACTCCCTTAACAAAATTACGTCTATTCATCATATTTACACTCCCACGTTTTCCGCAAAATCTGGCAGCACGCCACATTCACGTCAACGCCAAACATTAAACAGAATTGTTTATCTTGCCTTGGCTTTGTTTTCAGCCTTAATCTTACCATGTAAAGATACTGAAGATAAAAACAGTATATGGACATGAATCTGTCAGACCAATGAAAACAAGGCCCAAAGTCGCATTGCTGATCGAAACATCCAATGCCTATGCCCGCGGATTACTTGGCGGAGTCGTTGCTTATATGCGGGAAAATAAACCATGGTCCATATATCTTGCCGAACACGGGCGTGGCGACAAACCTCCAGCATGGCTGACCAGCTGGAACGGTGATGGCATCATTGCGCGAATCGAAAACAAGGCAATCGCCAGCGCACTCAAAAAACAGAAAATACCGGTTGTGGATGTAAGCGCTGCAAGGCTTATCCCTTCAATTCCATGGGTTGAAACTGACGACAGGGATTTTTCAAAGCTTGCCGCAGAACACCTGCTCGAACGCGGATTTAAACACTTCGGATATTGTGGCGACAACCGTTTCAACTGGTCTAAATGGCGCTCGATGCATTTTCCGCGCTTCATTGCCGAGGCCGGACACAAATGTTCCGTCTACAATCCCTCAAAACAAAAGCCTTCAGATGCAGAAAGCCACATTGAAGACATCGCTGAATGGATTTCACATCTCCCAAAGCCGGTAGGCGTGATGGCTTGTTATGATTTACGGGGTCAGCAGGTCCTGGACGCCTGCAGGCGGCGAAGCATTGCCGTACCTGACGAGGTGGCTGTCATAGGTGTGGACAATGACGAACTTCTCTGCAGTCTCTCCGACCCTCCTCTTTCCAGCATCATCCCGAACACCCATCGTACCGGCTATGAAGCTGCAGCCCTGCTGGACCAAATGATGGCCGGAAAAAAAATCAAATCGATTGATAATCTCATTCCTCCACTCGGAGTGGCAACACGACAATCGACCGATGTTCTGGCTATCGAGGATCACAATGTAGTCGAAGCTATACGTTACATTCGCGAACATGCCTGCGATGGAATAAATGTTAGTGACGTCCTGAAGGCAGCCCCTCAATCACGCAGGATACTGGAAAGCAAGTTCAAGAAACTCATCGGCAGGACACCGCACGAAGAGATCCTCCACGTCCAGATGAACCGCGTAAAGGAGCTTCTCGCCCAGACCGACCTGTCTCTCGAAGCCATTGCAGAAAGGACAGGCTTTGACCATTCCGAATATTTAAGCGTTGTATTCAAGCGTGAAACCGGGCTAACGCCCAGCAAGTACCGCTCAACCAACAGTCGGTAAAAAAACGGAAAACGGGCTATCTGCGACATAGAGACCGCGGTACACAGTGACATGCTCTGTCAACTGGGAGCCGAAAGCAGAAAGATTCGTCAACGACGACGCGGCCAATGCCATGCTCCAGCCACGTCCTTTCCGAGGCAACTGGAAACAGAGTTAAAGAACTCTGACATGCCTCCAGACCTGCCCTTTTTTCGCTTGGAATGTACCTAAATAGATACGAACAGCCTGAGAATATCTTTCAGAAAAGACCTCCACAGGGTCACTCATTTACTGAACCACCCTTTACTGATCTTCAGGGTTTCGCCATCGTTCACGGTCTTGGATTTTTCTTTATCATCAAACGTGTAGTCGACTTTCAACTGCTTCACGATACCATTCGCAGGGTCGCCAAAATCATCGTGGGGGACGTCAACCGTGAGCGTGTTATCATAGACCCAGTCAGCCAGCAGCTGCGTTACGTTGGTCACGGCGTTATTGGAGAAATCACCGTAGACGGCGTTATTGATAACCAGGCTTATCTTGGTCTTCACGGGTTTGAGTTCCAGGAACGGGTTCCCGATAAAGAGTATGCCCGAGACAATGTCGCCCGGAGTGTGATCGCCCGGGGAGGCTTCAATCTCGTGAGCTTGCTTACAAGGAAGATACGCTTTACCGAGGTAATCACCGGCGCGCAGGCGTGCGTAAATAAGATTATCGAAACCAACTCCACCACTGCGGACCTGGGCGATGACCGCCTGCCCCATGTGTTTTCCAAACACCCAGCTCATCGCGCAATTCAGGCCGCTTTTTTCATCATCGTTCTTTGCCCAGTTTCCCGCAAAGCAGCCATGGTTGATGGTGATGAGCGATCCGGTTGTCATGTCGGCAATCTCCTGCGATAACAGGTCCTCGTCTTCCATGCCATGACCGGTTTCATCAGAGTGGACCCCGACGTAAGTGAGTGTGTAGCTGTGTTTCTTGAAGGCTTTTCGCACCGCTTTGAGCGTGCAGGCTTTTCCCTCCAGCATCGTAATATCCCCGGGCGCGGAAAACCGGGTGCCACCATTCCTCCTGAACTCATCACCAACCACGGGATAATCCCCTGTAGTGAAGAGGAGTGTCCGGAGTTCCGGGACAGCCTTGCCCGTATAGTAATCGTGCGTCTTGGTAAAGAACCTGCGCAGTCCGGGAATGTCGTCCTCACTGGCCTTTTCGCAGGCACGGATGTTGGCGACCCAGACCTTCAACTGTGGCTTGCCATTGTAAGCGTCATCGACGCCATCATTATTTTTGTCGACGAACTCAAGGTCGAAATCCTCATAGTAGAGCGGATTGGGATTGGCATGCTCGTGCATGAAGAAACGGTGCATAGGCATCGCACCGACCAGGATGACGCCGGAGATCTTTTCCTTGTCATACAGCTCCTTGATGGTGGCGCGCATCTTGGCCGGGTTGTCCCAGGCGCCTTCCACAACATGAAGTTGTACAGAGAATCTGGCCTCAACATCCACTTTGTACTGCTGGATATCCGGCTTCAATTCCCGATATAAGCTGTGACTAACCATCAAAGCTACCCGATCCCGGTTAGTTCTGACGGCAGAATCAGACAGGCAATTGACATCACTGTGCTCCAGAGCAACTACCGGAACAGCGCTGCAGATCAACAGCAAAAACCGACATGCTAACTTTAGACAACCCTTCATTCACAAATCCCTTCCCTGTTGCGGCCACCACGAGCGCCCCGCCGGCCCATCTAATTGTAATCTTATTATCTGCAGGACCTGCAGGCTTCATTTCTTACCGCTGTGCAATCCAGCATTTCACAAACGATTTTATTTTCTAAACAGTATCATTGTGCGATTCCATTCCACAGAATCTTCGTCTCTTGATACGCCATTCTACACATTTCACGGCAAAAGGTTCAGCAACCTGTAACGCGCCGCCTGAAAAAGAACCCCCAATTAGGGTCAGACATCAACATGGCCATCGTACACTATTCTGGTTGCGATGGAACGCAACCTTTTAGACCTGCATAGAAAACGCGTATGTTTACTGCCTTTTGCCGTCATCCTTTTGTGCCTAAGCAGTTATAACAGGCATAAGAGACAGGACAATATAAAAAGGATGTTGCGCGTCATGGTAATATCAATCAAGATTGTAAAGAAGTTCTGAGGGGATATCCATAGACTGGCTCAACTGCGCCAAGGCCTGATAAGCCAAGACGGACGGCAACACGACGTCCCTCCCATGCAATCACACCTGTGAAATAATCTTTCCGCCATGACAAATCCATGACAGGCATCTACCATCCTTATCTTGAAAAAAAAGAAAGGCAGGCAAGAGATGAATGTACTGATGATATACCCCGAGTTCCCGGACACTTTCTGGAGTTTCAAACATGCGCTTGGGTTCTTAGGCAAGAAGGCGGCATTCCCGCCACTCGGCCTTCTCACCATCGCAGGGCTTCTGCCTGCGGAATGGAAAAAGAAACTTGTGGATATGAATGTCTGCAAGCTCAAGGACAAGGACATCGAATGGGCTGATTATGTGATGATAAGCAGTATGGTGGTCCAGAAGAAGTCAGCGCAGGAGGTAATAGACAGATGCCGCAGGACAGGCGTCAGGATAATCGCCGGCGGACCGCTATTCAGCACAGAGCCTGACAGCATTGCCGGAATAGATCATCTCGTCCTCAATGAGGCCGAGCTCACACTGCCGCTGTTCCTCGAAGACCTGAAGAACGGCTGTGCCAAACGCTTGTACACGACAGATAAATTCGCCGAAATGAAAGACACGCCCATCCCGGATTGGGGGCTGATAGACATGAAGCCGTACGCCGCGATGGTGATCCAATACACACGCGGATGCCCGTTCAACTGCGACTTCTGCAACATCACCTCGATGTTCGGCCACCAGGTAAGGACCAAAAGCCCGGAGAAGATAATCAATGAACTCGACGACCTGTATGCCCGCGGCTGGAGGAACAGGGTATTCTTCGTCGATGACAATTTCATAGGGAACAAGCATCTGCTCAAGACGACCCTTCTGCCGAAGCTCATCGCATGGAGGAAGGACAAGGAAGGGATCACTTTCCAGACTGAAGCCTCTATAAACCTGGCGGACGACCAGCAGCTTATGGATATGATGAGCGAAGCCGGTTTTGATACGGTCTTTATAGGCATAGAGACACCGGACGACAGCTCCCTTGCGAAATGCAACAAGAAGCAGAATTCGAACCGCAACCTGGTCGAAGACGTCAGGAATATCCAAAGAGCAGGCATGCAGGTTCAGGGCGGCTTCATTGT
>Ga0156394_1009_pt2 | contig 18805 bp, 11 predicted proteins | sample RifOxyA3_FD_108038 | JGI IMG/M metagenome (GOLD analysis project Ga0156394, IMG submission 108038) | Lentisphaerae bacterium RIFOXYA12_FULL_48_11 | reverse complement strand
GTAAGGAATGTGCCCTTCTTTGCAGCCGTTATTGCCTCATTCCCGATACAGTTCACAAGGACAAGGAATTGGCAAAATACGCCATGATGCCGGAACGAACGAATTCTGTTTATCTCGTTAATCTGCATCTGCCAGGCTCGCAGATCGAAAACTACGATATCCTCCGTTATTTTCTTGAGAAAGCCGTTGCTGCTCTGAAGACAGGTGCTGTGACTGAGGCTGCATGTTATGCCGGTACCCTGGTTCACGCGTTGGAAGACTGGGGTTGTCCTGCTCATTCCGTGCCGGGTGACAACATGTTTACCATGTTTAAGCAGTTTTTGCCTCCACCGGAGAGCTATAAATATACTTTGCTTCATGGCCCGGTGGAGAATGGAACCCTGAATGTCAAGGTCGACGGTTATCAGCCAAAACTACTGGGTACAACTATGGATGAAGCCGCTTTCAATCTGCTCCAGAGGGTAAATGGAGCCACGATTAATGCGCGTGCTCAGGTTGTGCCGATAATCCAGGCGCTTTATGCGGGTGATTCCAATGCTGTTACCGCTGCGCAGATGAGGGCAGCGATGCTGGATGTTGAAGTTGTTGCAGATGCCCTACACACACTCCTGTGTCTTGGTTTACAGAAATTTGATCCAGGTTCTGTTGAGAAGATTAAGCGCGTTGACCTGTCTTCTTTGATTCCGCTTGAGGCGACAAATCTTGCCATGCCGCAATCATCTTTTTTCGGCCGGCCAAACTGGGGTTATTCGCAAAGTAATGTGATTCTGCGCGATGGGACAAATGCAGTTCCGCTAAAGCTTAGAATTGATGAGAACGGTAAAATCATGGAGAAGCAGTTTAATAAAGGTATAGGAACGGGGACTCGCAGTGTATTGAGTTATATGATTCCAGAAGGCGTTTTTCAGCGTTTCGAGGTTTTTGCCGGCTTACATTCGGAGCTTGGCGTGCAGGGTAATGTTTTGTTCGAGATCATGGGGAATGGCAAATCCCTGGCAAAGTCAAGCAAGTCAGGATGCGAGAAGCCTGCCAGTTTGATGATTGTTCAGCTGACCGGGATCACCAATCTGCAGCTTGTCGCTTCTTCTGGTGGTGGTGATGGTAAAGGCAATTTTGCCGTGTGGGCTGCACCATGTTTGGTCAAGTAACGGTATTTTTTTTCGCCGTCAAAACAATTTATCCCAGAACACGCGGATTTTGGTGCCTATATGATGGTCGGATCGAGCTTTGTCCAGATTTTCCGCCCCTTCAAACCAATCTGCGTAGAAATATGTGGCGTGGTCCATGTCTGTTTTGGCAATGGTGATATGTTCATCGGCCCTGAATGGTTTTCGGGACAGGAGAATATCGCTACCCGTAATGTCATTCTGGTTAAAGAGAGATGTTGACCAATGGAGGATAAATGGCTTTCCGTTATTTGCCTCTACTCTGGTAGGTGAGAAACCCATGCTTACTTCTGGTGCGTTAATCGTCGAGCGGCGCACAACCATCGGGAGTGCGAACCTGGATGGCTGGATGGCGTCGATGTTGCGATAAAGCCGGATATGGGTAATGAAGTCATCAATTGGAGGTCTTTTCGTTATCCATATGATGGCGGGATCGATACGTTCTCCCGAGGTTGTAGAGATTGCACATGGAATTGAGATTGCAAAGTCATATCCCATCCAGTGCTTTTGGGCTGTTCCGCCAATTGCGTCAAGCACGCGGATATGTTTGTCTTCAATAGCCAGCTTGTTCTCATTCCACTCGTTCAGAATATCCAGCCGTTCTGTGGGGACCCTGCGTGCGGCAACGCCGCCATCATCAAGTGCCCATTTCAGGCCGCAAAGCCGACAGGAGTAAAGATTTCCAAACTTCAGGGGTTTGACATGTTTCAGCTGATTGAAAAGGGTGTTTAGATGCTTGTCCCTGTTTTCCTTTGCGTACTTCCAGCTGAACGAGATTGAGGGAGGATCGTCGCATACTCCGCATTTTGGTCGAGATGAATCAGTTGGAGAAGTCCCGTTAAAATTCATTTCCTGTCGCTTGGTGATCTGTTAAGAAACGACTGTAGGAAACCCGGAGCTTTCTTCATTTTTACAGTGTTATAGTTGGATTTATCCGAATACTGACGTGGAATGAAATGTGCTGTGAAGTCTTCCCTGTTCAGGGTAACATGAAACTTGAAAGAGCAGTCGCCGATCTTTATTTCATCTCCGTTCTGGAGATCATGCTTGGAGATTTTCTTACCGTTTACAATTGTTCCGTTTGAACTTCCAATATCTTCTATTGTGCAGGCGTCGGGAGAAATTTCCAGCTTGGCGTGCCGGCGCGAAACGGATTCATAAAGAAGCTGAACATTATTGCCAGCATCACGCCCTATTATGGATGTTCCTTCGGAAACGGGGAAGGTCTTGCCCTCCTCGGGCGATATCATTATCAGTTCACACTTCATGCCAATAATTCTGACACTATGTTGAGGTTTTAGTCAACGCCAAAGGGGATGGAATGTTGGGGCATGCCTCAGCCGTTTATCTAAAATTTTACCTTTGTTCTTCCGGGATGGGGGAAGTCATTGATGTTGCCATTTCAAATGATACGTATGGGCGGAACTGCGGGTGGTCCTTGTACTCCAGGTTCTTTCTGCCCCAGTAGGTCCCGTAAAACTGGGCGTTGGTGTCTATCCAGTTGGTAACCTTCAGCAGTTCTTCTTTTGAAAGGTTGATGTCTTTGTGTCTTTCGGCGAGTTTGCTTGCACGCGCGTTCTGGGCCTGGTCCTGGAGTTGAACCTTGCCCTTGCTGAGCATGGCGGCAAGTATGCTCGCATGTGAGCCAAGCGATTTTGCAGGAAGGTATTCCACATTACCGGTCTTGGGATGGTTTTCGCCAATAACCGGACCAAGCAGGTTTTTGTCGAAATTGTTCTTACCCTTGCGGCGTTCCGGAACAAGGTTCTCATAAGATACGTTGAACAGCGTGGTTAATGTGCCGCTCAAGTTTAATTTTCCTTTTGGTGTTTTGCCGCTGTGACACTTTATGCAGTGTGTGTCCCATACAGGCTGGACGTCGTGAACGTAGTCAAGGGAGCGTCTTCCTTCTTTCTCGCCGGGCTGGGGGCCCGGAATTGAGGGTTTACGGCTGAGCGCCTTCTTGACGATTGCAGAATCATCGGCGCGGGCGACGTTTGCAGGTGTTTCATGGCAGCCGACACAACTGCGCATTTCGCCAGGCATATAATTGACAAATGTACGCTCCGTCTGAACTGCCATGTAATTCTCATCGAGAACCTGCATAAAAATATTAGCCATCGCCGGTACTATGAAACAGGCTGATCCGTCTTCTTCGACCGGCACTATCCCGTGCTGAACTTTCAGTCCGAGATGAGTATCCTTTGAGATTGTGGCATGCTGCTGATCGTAACAATCGCCATCCCACCTGCGACGTGTTGCCCATGGGCGAGGGACCTGTTCAAGTATTCGGATGTATTTAATTGAGCCACGTTTTACATCCTGGAGACCGCTGTAAACGTCACTAATCATACAAATGGCCTGATTGTTTCCGGCCAGGTAGGGATCCTTCATTGAAAGAGGGACCGGCGGTTTCTTTCTTGCCTTCAGTGGATATGGAAGCCAGCAGGATATTTCTGGATCAGAATAAACAGGCGTAACGTCACTCTTGTCGTTGAGCAGATAAAGTCCATATGCCTTTGGATCAGCCCATTTTGGCCCGGCAGGTTTATGGGAAACGAGAAAAAGATTTTCCGACAGAGGGTATGGGTCTTTGAACAGCCGGCCTTTGCCATTGGCATCGTATTTCCAATCCCCTTCAGTCTTCTTGAAGTCAAACCCGCCTTCGGTCTGAATATCCACATCGGGGGTTATGTAAGTCATCGGGTCTCGGGTTCGAATGTTTTTTGTCGTGTCAAGCCTGATGACCGTTCCAATTCCGTTTTGTGGATAATGCGGGGTTCCGAGAAAAACATACCTGTTAGGTACATCTGGAATTGGGCGGCCATAGATAAAGGTCGGGGGCAGGGAAATGTCATTGCCGTATATTTCCGATGAGGATGTGCCGTCGGGCTTCATGGCCCAAAGGCATTTGACACTCACGGCGCCTTTATCGACATATTCCCAGCGGGTGTACATGATGCGGCCATCGGGCAGAATGACCGGCGAAGCTTCGCTCACGGAACTGTTGCTTAGTCGCTGCATGTTTTTTCCATCGGCATCCATGCGGTACAGGACAGTAGTTGTGAGATCATCGGCGCCATCACATAAAATTCCATACTGACACCTTGTGGAAATAAAGGCGATACCGCCATCAGGAAGATAACATGGTTGCATGTCATCTGTGGCATGATGGTAGTGTGGCGCGACGCGGTATTTTTTCTCCAGTTCCGCCTCGTCTGACTGTGGGAACGTGAGCTGGCGCAGACCGGATCCATCAACGTTGATTTCGTAGATGCGGTAGCCGACCTGTGCAGAAGCTTTCCATGCGAACACGATTTTTATCGTGTCAAATGAGAGGTCAAACCGTTCGAAAACGCCATCTTTCAGCTGAGGTACAAGTTCTCTTACATTTCCTGTTTTAAGATCCAGAATGCAGATATTACCGCCGGGCATCCATGCGCTATTGATAAACTCTGTGTAGTAGTGGTTTGAGTTGTAGGTGAATCGTTTGACGAAAAGAAGTTTGTCACAGCCGGGATCAGGGGCTGCCGTTAATACGATACTGGCAAATGTGAAAATTAGAAAAGCCAGGAGAGTGTTTTTAATGTATCCGGGTTTCATGTTGATTTGCTCCCTTGTGGATTTGGAGATCGGTCAGTATTTTATAGCCCAGTTTGGATGATAGTTGTGATGCATGATTCATTACCGAGATTGCCACTTTAGGAAAGTCTTTTACGGGCATGCGTACAGAAGGTGCCGTTATTGTAAGGGCACCGACCGGATAGCCGGACTGATCGAGTACCGGGGCACTTACGCAGTGCAGTCCAACAACGATTCCTTCCGCACGGTCAACGGCAAAGCCGATTTCCCTGGCCCGTGCCAGTTCTTCGCGGAATTCCTTGCGATTGGTGATAGTTGTGGGTGATCTGCGGGGGAATGGCATTTGCGCAAGAATATTTTCCCGTTCGGGTTCAGGCATAAATGCGAGAATTGCTTTTCCCGGTGCTGAGCAATGAAGCCCGAATCTGGTGCCGGGATCGACGACGATGCGAATTTCATGTGTGGATGGAACCTGTTCCAGTACGACGCCTTCGCAGCCGATATGAGTATTAAGCTGTACTGTTTCTCCGGTTTCGTCGCGCAGGCTGCGCATGAAGGGGAGAGCTTCCTCGTTCATGTTGTACTGGCAGATTGTTGAATTGCCAAGAGCGAGAATCTTGCGGCTAAGCGTTATCTTTCCTGTGGTTTCGTTCCTCTGTATGTATTTATGGTGAAGCAGGGTGGTGATGATCCGGAATGCGCCGGCTTTCGGTATTTTCAGTTTACCGGCAATTTCCATGAGGGTAAGTCCGTGCGGCGTCGCGGCAAGTGTTTCCAGGATCAGTAATACACGCTCAAGGCTTGGTACTTTATACCGTTTGTATACTGATTCTTCAGCTTCGGTTGCTGGTTTGTTCTTGGTAAGTTTCATAAGTGAAACCATGTTTCAATATATCTTATAACTGTATATCAGAGCGTTTGGGGCTTGGGAAGGAAAAATATGATAATTAAATGCGGGCTGTGCTTTCTTGACATGGTTTTATTTATGGCTACCATAATAATGAAAGTCCTGTAAGCCGCGTAGTATCTTCGTTCCGTGTACCAGGAGGAATCCCGCATGAGAACCGCTGGAAGTCAAATAGTCCTGCTTGTTGTTTTGATTCTAATTAATTCTCTGGCTCCCTGTTTTGCTGCAGATAACGGTTTAAGTTCGCGGATAAACGGTAGGCTGGGTGTAATATGCGAGAAGGCGGATTTGCCAGCTGAAACAAAGGAAATGCAGGCTGCCCTTGAACTTTCGCGCAGGCTTTCAACAACGAAACTTATTTCTATAGATGATGGCGGGAGCTTTCAGGACGAAATGGGCAAAACTGTGAATCTGGATACCCTGGATGTGGTATGGTTTCACCAGGGCGATTCGACCAGCGAAGGTCCTGCATGTGATCCAAAGGCGATCAGTGCTTTCAGGCAGTTTGTTCGCAAGGGCGGTGGGTTGTTCCTTTCGGGCACAGCGCTGGCTATGACGAAAGAGCTTGGTGTTGAAAAGGCAAATCCCCGTCGCGGTGGGCCAGGAGTTGATAATGGTGAGGCGGCAATAATCCCTCTGTTGTCAAAACATCCCATTTTTGCGGATTGGCCTGGGGAGGGTGCTGTCATCAGGGTCAGCAATTCCGGATACCCAGCCTTTGCTGACTTCCACGGGACCGGTGGGCCTATCGGAGGGATGCTCCTTGCTCGTACACCTGGTGGTGTGGAGCATCCTTTTGTTGAGTATGAGCTTGGAAAAGGCAGGATCATTGCCATGGGTTGGCGTCTTCCGCATTATTCCAATGCAAACAATCCATTTCGGGCCAATCTCGAGAAGCTTACTGCAAATATACTTGGATACCTCGGAAAGCCGGGTCTCTGGCAGAAAGTTGTTGTAACAAAGACGCTGGAATCGTCTGAGAGCGATTCGCCCCTGGTTGTCGAGGATAACGAATGGCGCGCGCTTGAGATGGCAATCAGGGATCTGGTGGATTCGTACGGAGACAGGTATTCCAGGGGTAATTTGTATTTGCTGCGTCTTTCTGACCTGAAAAAATCATATACAGCACTTCTTCCCGATTCGAAAGGCTTTTTATCAAAGGCCAGAAAACCTCTGGCTGAAACTATCCAGGCATTTTACCAGCTGAAAAGAGAGGCCCTGCTGGATAATCCACTGCTGGATTTTGAGAAGATCCTGCTTGTCAAGCGGTCGACAGGGAACCTGGGGCTGCCGGCAAACTGGCAGAGCAATTCCTGCCTGAAGAAAGACGGGTATAAGAATGAAATTGCCGTATTGAGGGTTAAGGATAAGGATTCCGGGTTGGATACCATATATCGGACGGAAGGAGGCAGGTTTGTTGGGGATGTGGATTTGCATTTCAATGGGGAGCGTACGCTGTTTTCGATGCCTGGCAAGAATGGACGGTGGCAGGTGTTTGAAATGGATCTGAAGTTGTGCGAACCCCTAGAACTGGAGCTGATTCCTGATCCTGATGTTGACAACTATGATGCCTGTTATCTACCGGACGGTAATATCATATTCACGTCAACGGCTCCATTTATAGGTGTGCCGTGCGTGCGAGGCAGTTCGCATGTATCCAATCTCTTCCTCTTTAAACGGGAAGACAAGACCATCCGTCGGTTGACATTTGACCAGGAGCATAACTGGTGCCCGACGGTTCTGAACAATGGGCGTATCCTTTACCTTCGCTGGGAATATTCTGATCTTCCTCATTTTGTTTCCCGTATCCTGTTCCATATGACGCCTGACGGCATGAACCAGAGCGAATACTATGGAAGTAATTCGTACTGGCCGAATTCCATGTTTTATGCGCGGCCAGTACCGAACCATCCAACGGCATTTGCGGCTATTGTTACGGGGCATCACGGAGTCCCGCGTATGGGTGAGTTGGTTCTGTTTGATCCATCGCTTGGGCGTCATGAAGCACAGGGGGTGGTGCAGCGTATTCCCGGTTATGGTAAACCGGTGGAGCCGATAATTCTCGACAGATTGGTCGATAAATCGTGGCCGAAGTTCCTGCATCCCTATCCGCTCAGCATGAAATATTTTCTTGTGTCCGCGCAACCCACCCCAAGTTCCGACTGGGGGATTTATTTGGTCGATGTGTTTGATAATATGTTTCTACTGAAAGAATCCAGAGGTTATGCCCTTTTTGAACCCCTTCCCCTGCGTCCGACGCCGAAACCGCCCGTCATTCCTTCGCGCGTCAAAACAGGTGAAACTCTGGCGACAATGTACATGGCAAATATTTATAAAGGCGGTGGGCTGAAGGGTGTTCCGGTTGGAACCGTCAAGCATCTTCGCCTGGTAACTTATGATTTCGCCTACCATGGTATGGGTGGGCAAGTGGACCGTATCGGTTTTGACGGACCTTGGGATATAAAACGTGTAATTGGAACAGTGCCAGTCGAGAAGGATGGCTCTGCGATGTTTCATGTGCCGGCGAATACGCCGATTTCTCTCCAGCCTCTTGATAAAGACGGAAAAGCTCTGGCATTGATGCGTAGCTGGACCACCGCGATGCCTGGCGAGATTCAATCCTGTGTGGGATGTCATGAACAGCAGAATACTGCACCTCCATCATTGGTGACCATGGCCCAGTCCAGGAATCCATCGGGAATCATCCCCTGGTATGGTTCTGTCCGCGGGTTCAGTTTCAAACGGGAGGTCCAGCCGGTTTTGAACGCATACTGTGTGAGTTGTCACAACGGTATCAGGAAAGACATTCCGGATCTGAGAGAACAATCGGCAGACAAAAATATCGCCCTGCGTGGAGGTGCGCATTTTTCGTCATCCTATATGGCTCTGCGTAGGCTGGTCCGCGCACCGACTATTGAAAGTGATATGCATCTCCTGCCGCCTTGTGAATTTCATGCTTCAACCACCGAGTTGATTCAGATGCTTGAAGCGGGGCATCACAATGTCAGTATGAACAGGGAAGCCTGGGACAGGCTTTTTACATGGATTGATTTGCATAGTCCAGAACACGGCACCTGGACGGAGACCGTTGGTGAGGCCAAGGTTAAGCCGCAGATGGAGCGAAGACTTGAGCTGATACGGCGTTATGGCGATCGTGGCGATGATGCAGAGAAACTGATTGAATCGAAGTTTAATCCTGCGTCAGGCGTGCCGATAAAATGTTCTTCAATGCCCGGGCCTGCTAAAACAGTATCTGTTCAGGTTAATTCTGTTCCAGATGTGGGGAATAAGGTTGTTCCCGTGATGTTGGAATCACGCAGCGTTGACCTGGGTAACGGAATCGTGATTGAGCTTGTTAAAATTCCGGGTGGTAGGCTGGTCCGGGAAACAGGTAAAGCTGACAAGAAGGATTTGAATTCAGAAAAGCTGCTTCAGAGTTTCTGGATCGGCAAGACTGAAGTATCAAATGAGCAGTTTGCTCGTTTTGATATTTCGCATGACAGTCGTCTTGAACACGGGGACTTCCTGCAGTTCGGCATAGAAGAACGCGGTTATCCATTAAACGGACCAAAACAACCTGCCTGTCGCGTTTCCTTTAAAGACGCAATGGCATTCTGTGACTGGCTTTCAAGTAAAACAGGGAAGAAATTCAGTCTGCCTGACGAAGATCAATGGGAGTATTCTTGTCGTGCCGGCGTAACCAGTCCGTTGTGGTTTGGGGAGATCGATGTTGATTTCTCCGGGTATGCAAACCTGGCAGATAAGTCATTTTCCAAGGTTGATTCATTTCTGCCATGGAGGCTGCCGGCAGGTGCAATTCCGGAATGGCGGCCAAGTAATACAAAAGTGGATGATCGTTTCCGGGTGTCTTCGCCGGTTGGCACCTACAAGGCAAGTCCGTGGGGGCTTTACGACATGCATGGTAATGTGTGGGAATGGACGCGCACGGAATTCATTCCTGAAGATTTGCAAACATCCGGTAAGCAGGATGATAGTAATCAAAAAATGATCGTAAGAGGCGGTTCCTGGAGTACGCGTCCGCAGCGTGCAACGGCAGGATCCCGCCTGGCATACCATTCATGGCAGGTTATTTATGATGTCGGTTTTCGCGTTATTTGCGAAGATTAGTTTTTGTTTTGTTGAGATGTTCATTTACGTAAGGAATTTGTATCTTGCCGTTTGAGATTGTATAATTACTTCAGGAGTGGAAGGAATGAGAAATATGCGAGTAAGACTGTCGGTTTCTCTTGTTCTGGCCATTGTAATACCTGCATTGGTTGCCGGTGCTATGGATAAGAAGGGTGATGTCGAGAAGCCTGACTTTGAGGCATTGAGGTGGATGATTCAAGATGTCGGTGGTACATATCCGTCTGAGTATCCAGGCCTGCAGTTGAGCAAGGAATTGAGAGAATTAGAACGTGAATACAGGCAGTTGGAAACACAACCTGAGGCGAATAGTGTTGTATTTCTTAAGAAATATGAAGAGCTTTTGCGAAAAGCCACGCTGGCCAATCCGTTCCTGAAAAAAAATCCAATTCTCTTTGTTGTCCGGCATCAGTACAAACCTGATCATCACAATACTGAAACAATGTTTCAGACGGGCGAGATAAATACCAGAAGTTTCCAGGGCGGTGGTGCGCTAAAGATAATAGATTTTGCGCGGGACGGAAAAGACAGAACTATTCTGGCCAGCGAGAAGGGCGTGATCCGTGATCCCGAAGTTCATTTCGATGGCAAGAGGATTCTTTTTTCAATGAGGAAGGATGTCGATGACGACTACCATCTTTACGAGATTAACTCGGATGGCAGCGGATTGCGGCAAATCACATGTGCAAAGGGTGTCTTTGATATAGATCCGATTTACCTGCCTGATGATGACATAGTCTGTACCTCGTCACGCGAGCCGAAGTTTTGCATGTGTAACCGTCACATAATGGGCAACCTTTATCGCATGGATCCTGACGGGGCCAATATCCGTCAGATCAGTAAGAATACGCTTTTCGACGGGCACAGCCGGCTCATGCCTGATGGACGGATAATGTATGACCGATGGGAGTATGTTGACCGTAATTTCGGTGATGCGCAGGGAGTATGGACCACCAATCCTGACGGGACCCAGCACCTTATTTACTGGAAAAACAATACCGGCAGTCCTGGCGCGGTGCTGGAAGGACATATTATCCCGGATACCCAGCAAATGCTGTGTATTTTCTCGTCCTGCCATGACAGGCCGTGGGGTGCCCTTGCGATAGTCGACAGGCGACTCGGGTTGGATGGGCGTCCGCCGGTTGTCAGGACATGGCCGGCAGATGCTGTGGATCTTGTTGATGTTAAGGGGGGGATAGATACTTTTCGTAAGATCAAGCTCAAGTTCGAGGATCCGTTTCCTTTAAATTCCAAGTATTTCCTTGGTTCGAGAATGACCGGCAAAGGGGAGGAGATGGGGATCTATCTTGTTGATGTTTTTGGTAATGAAACCCTTTTGTACGTTGAAGAGCCGGGTTGCTATGATCCAATGCCTCTGGCTAAGCGTGAGCGCCCGCCTGTAATCCCTGTAAAAAGAGATTTCGCAAATAAGACCGGTGTTTTCTATGTGCAAAATGTTTATCTCGGTACGCACATGGCTGACGTGAGATCGGGCTCCGTGAAATTCTTGCGGGTTGTGGAAGCAGGAGAGAAGAGAACCTGGACACATGCAAACTGGCAGGGACAGGGTACTGAAGCGCCCGGGATGAACTGGCATGATTTCGGAAATAAGAGAATACTGGGTACAGCTCCAGTTGAATCCGATGGCTCGGCGCATTTCTCGGTGCCATGCGACAAGTTTGTTTTCTTTCAATTACTTGATGAGAACGGAATGATGATTCAGTCGATGCGGAGTGGTACCGTTGTACAGTCCGGCGAGGTGACTGGTTGTATAGGTTGTCATGAAGAGCGCCGCAGTGCTCCTCCGCCGGCAAAACAGGAAACGATGCTGGCTTTGAAGAGGTCGCCAAGTACTATGGATGGGTGGTATGGCGCGCCACGTTTTTTCAATTACATGGCTGAAGTCCAGCCGATATGGGACAAACACTGTGTTTCCTGTCACGATTCAGGAAAGTCGGCCGAGAAGTTTATTAATATGTCGCGTGATCGAGGGATGATTTTCAATAATTCCTATTTTGATCTGTGGAGCAGGAAAAAGATCAAGGTTGTCGGGGCCGGGCCTGCCGAGATACAGCCGGCATATTCGTGGGGCTCGCATGCAAGTCCGCTGGTTAAGTTGTTGCGGCGTGGGCATAGTGATGTGAATCTTGGCAAGGAGGAGTGGGACAGGATCATAACATGGCTTGATCTCAATGCTCCATATTACCCTGTCTATGATACGAACTTTGAGGATAATCTTTTTGGCAGGGCCCCTCTGGACACGAAGAAGATCAAGAGACTGGGCGAACTTACCGGAATGAACTGTGATGGCAAGATGAGTGCTATGCTTCTCAGTTTTGACCGGCCTGCGAGAAGTAGATGCCTCGAGAAGTTCAAGGATGTTAGTGATCCTGCCTACAAGGAGGCACTGGCAATTATCGAAGAAGGTCGCAAAATTCTAACGGATAATCCATCGGCAGAAATGCCTAACTTCATACCGTGCGGGGATCACCAGAGGCGGCAGGATAAATATGCAGCCCGCCTCGCAGTCGAGGAACGGAACCGCGAAGCAATACGTACCGGCAAGAAAAATTACGACAGGGAGTTTGATTAGAATCTCCCGTGGAGGATTCCAGAAAGGATCTTTTAACCTCAGTGATTACAGGAAAGGCAGGGAGAATGGAAAATGAAGACAGGTAAAACGATAATATATCTTGTGCTGGCGTTGGCTGGGTATGTGGAAGCCGCAGAGTTTCCATCTTTCGGGAAACCGCGTGCTGTAACCTCTGGTTCGAAGGATCACCTGTTTGCGAGTTACTATGCCATCAACGCGTGGAGCGCGAATGGGCGTTATGTGACAGTTCTGGAAACCGATGTAAAAGACCGGCTTGCAACAGAACAGGATGTTGCAACCTTGGGTGTTGTGGATCTTCAGGATGGCAACCGGTTCATTCCGCTGACCGAGACGCGGTGCTGGAATTTCCAGGAGGCGACCATGGCGCACTGGCTGGCTACGGCACCCGATACGCGCTTTATCTATAACGACCTGGTTGATGGTAAATTTGTGTCGGTTATTTTCGACATGAAAACCAAGGAGAAAAGGATCGTGCCATATCCGGTCAGCGCCGTATCGCCAAATGGCAGGGAGGCTGTAAGTGTCAATTATGCGCGTCTGAGAATGACCCGTCCAGACTACGGGTATGGCGGCAAAGGTCAGAATGCGCGTGAGAAGGTGACGTGGCCGGATGATGACGGTCTTTTCCTGGTCAATCTTGAGACAGGAGGGGCAAAGCTGATTGTCTCCGTAGCATCGGCGCGTGAGAAAATGCCGCCGGTTGAGGAGGGCAAGGATCTGGCGTACTTCTGCCACACGGTCTTCAGCCGGGATGGATCAAAGATTTTCTGGCTGGCGAGATCAGTTAATCCGGTTACGGCACGTGGTTGGAAAACGACAGCCTTTACCTGTAACCGTGACGGCAGTGATGTGCGGCGTTGTTTTCCGGACGGGTGGGGTGGCTCGCATTTCAACTGGCTTGATGGTGAGCGGTTGATGGTGACGGCCAATTACGACAACAAGCTTTATAGCCATGTCTTATTTACGGTCGGCAAGGAGGACTACACGCGAGTGGGGCGTGGACTGCTGGATTTCGATGGACATGGGGTTTTTTCGGACGACAGGCAATGGATGGCAACCGATACGTATCCTGATCGGCTGAATGAACGGAAGCTGATGGTGTTGCGCATGTCGGATCAGGCTGTACTTCCACTGGGCGGGTTCTTCGTCCCGGAAGCGTACCGGGGTACATATTGGCGCTGTGATTTGCACCCTCGTTGGAGGCCTGATGGAAAAGTTCTGGCGTTTAATTCAGTACACGAGGGATCGCGGCAGGTGTATATGATCGATATATCAACACCTTGAAGAGTGTCCGGGATCAGATACGGTAAATATCCTGAAATAAAGAATGGCTGGAACAATAAAGATGTGAGTTGGCCGTTGTCTTCTTTAGTACGGTATACAGGAGGAAGACATGAACCAGCATGGAATCAGTCGGCGGAACTTCATCAAAATAGGAGCTTTGAGTCTTTATGCCCTGCCGCTTGGCAAAAGCATTGCCGCGAACCAGACCCGTAAACAACCCAACGTTCTGATTATCACTACCGACCAGCAGCGGGTGGATGTGATGAGCGCCATTGGAAACAAGTGGCTCAAGACCCCCAACGTGGATTCGATTGCCGCGACTGGAGTTTATTTCCGAAAATCATACTGCGCCTATCCGCTGTGCAGTCCGTCTCGCGCAAGCCTGCATACCGGCCGCTTTCCGCACGAGATCAAGGTTGACTGCAACGGCCTGCCGATTGATAAGTCTGTCACAATCTCCGGTCAGGTCTTCAAGGCCGCAGGTTATGATACCGGCTATTCAGGCAAGTGGCACCTTCCCAATAGTTACCCCTCTGGTAATGAGGAAATCGCCGGATTTGAACTGCTCAACAAAGCTGAACGAAAAGGGAAACTGGCAAGGGATGTGGACGAGGCCACAATGAACCAGGCCATAGAGTTTCTGAAACGCAAACGCGATAAACCTTTCTATCTCGTTGTCTCGTTCATAAATCCACACGATATCTGCCTGTTGGCGGGCGAAGATTCACCGATCCTTGATGATGTCAGGAAGCGCTACATGCCTGCCGACGGTGTGGAAATTCCGCCCATTCCTGAGAACTTTGAACGTCCACAGGGCATGCCTGACACAAAGCTGAAAGATCATGAATGGGATGAGAATAAATGGAGACGGTACTGTTACGCATACTATCGCATGATGGAGGACGTTGATCGACAGGTGGGACAGGTGCTTGAGACGTTGCGTATCGTTGGCCAGGAAGAGAACACCCTTATTGTTTTTACCAGCGACCATGGAGAAGGGCTGTCGCGCCATCACTGGACAGGCAAGATGATGTACTTCGATGACGAAGTGGCAGTGCCGTTGATCGTAAGCTGGAAAGGTGTTACCCCTGCTGGCCGCATCGACAATGACCACCTGGCAACAACCACGGATGTGTTGCCGACAATTTGTGATTATGCCGGTCTCAAGCCGCCGGAAAAAATGCGTGGAGAAAGTCTGCGCACCGTGATCGAGCAGCCGGGTACGCTTGGCCGGGAATACGTCGTATCGGAAATGTGCAGAGATGGTAAACGTAATTTCATGGTTCGTACAAAACAATACAAGTACATGTCGTTTCCCGACAACACACCATCAGAAATGTTCTTTGACCTGAATGCCGATCCAGGCGAAATGAAGAACCTGGTGGGGCAGGACACCCAGGTCGGAGAAATTGAGCGACACCGCAAACTGCTGGCAAAGTGGAGGGAAGAGACCGAAGAATCGCAATATAAGGTTGTAAATGGCGCCGGCAATAAATCAACAAAGCGAAAAAATAAATCGAAACCAAAGAAAAAGTAATCCTGATCAGGCATTGCCGGAACAAAAATATCAATTGGCAGGGATAACTGACCCGGGTCATCCCTGATTCATCCTCTTGTTGAAAATCTCTTCTGTAAAGAACCAACGAAAACAGGCGTTTCATTTTGAGTTAAGATGATGTAACACTATGCGGAATCTGGCCATAAAGGTGAAGGGGCTGACACTGGAGCATGGAAAACAATATACATCACAGCCACAGGATTGATATTAACGAACTCAATTAACAGGAGTGTGTCGTGCAGATATTTTCAAAACGAAGTGTTGCCTCATGTTTATTTGCATTTTGCTGTTTGACTCTATTGTCGCCAGATATGATCCGGGCTGGTGAAAATAATGCCATTGCTGCTGCTATTCCGGCGGAAAATACGATAGCCACGATTATCGAAACGAAAGTGATCTGTAAGGAGCAGGGTAAATATCTCGGGCAGGGGAGTGAATATGGAGTCAACAAGGATGGTCATCCGGTTGTCCTGCAGCGTGTGGTCGAGTCAGGCCGGTATCTTGGCTGGGCGACACTGGCCAGGATTCGTACCGGCGAATTGATCGTGGCGTTTTCAGGTGACCGAGATGCACATGTTTGCCCTTGGGGAAAAACCCAGATCATTCGCAGCCTCGATCAGGGGAAAACCTGGACTCTGCCACAAACCATCACCAGTACACCGCTGGATGATCGTGATGCCGGTATTATTCAAACTAAAACAGGAGCTCTGCTGGTAAGCTGGTTCACTTCGTTGGCGTTTGAAGGGGCTTATTTTGAGGCTGCGGTCCAGCGTTATGCTCGCCACGGCGAAAAGATTCCTCCCGAGATTCGAAAACAATGGCTGGGAAACTGGATTCGTAGATCGGAAGATAACGGCCGGAAATGGGGGGAGCCCGTCCGGACGGTATCTACCGCTCCGCACGGACCGATTCAGCTGCGTGACGGACGATTGTTGTATATCGGAAACGGTCAATGGCAGAACAAGGCAGCTGTTACTGTGGAGCAATCCGGCGATGACGGACGTACCTGGAGTGTCATTACGACTATTGAAAAGCCGCAGGGTTCGACCACAAGTATGTGTGAGCCGCATCTGGTGGAATTAGCCAGCGGTAAGTTGCTCGCGATGTTTCGTTACGAACCCAAAGACCGCAGTAAATGTTTTCTTATGCAGTCCGAAAGCTCCGATGGAGGCAAAACCTGGTCACCTGTTCATAGTAGCGGTATCTGGGGCTATCCCCCGCATTTAATCCAGTTACGCAATGGCTGGGTGCTGGTGGCTTATGGATATCGCATGAAACCATTTGGCGAGCGGGCCTGTATCAGCCGTGACGAGGGCCGGACTTGGGATCTGGAAAATCAAATTATTCTTGCGGAGGCGCCCGGGCCGGACCTGGGCTATCCGTCAAGCGTTCAGATCGAGGATGGTTCGATTCTGACGGTGTACTACCAGGCGGAGAAACTGGGAGCGCCTACCAGCCTGGTAAGTACGCATTGGCGATTGAAATGACCTTTTATCCTCCTTCGCAGGAGACCCCGGACTTTAAGTCCGAGGGATGAATGCCTGTTTTGCTTCCTTCTTCGCGAAGGCTTCGCCGGACAAGACGGCTGATTCCGATGAGAAACTGCGGGCTTCAGCCCGCAAAGCTTCATTTGAGAAGTTTCATTTAGGATGGCTGAGACAAAATCCTTGCCGTCCGTCATGCCTGTGCTAAAGTTTCTTCAAAGAAATGGGACAAGAGCGCTGAAATCAGTGTTTCGGAATTACTCGACTTTGCCAAAATGCCCCGTGCCTTGGCACGTGGGAAGAACGGTGCGGCAAACACGGTATAGTATGGATGAAGACGGGTCAAGGCTACGGCGGAGTTCCGCTGATCCCGCTTTTGTTAGCGGGATGCCCAGCGGTTTGCCGCGGGGAGCTTCACTTCCCGGAAAAGCAATCTCTTATCAGCATCAGCTCTTGACTGTCGTATTTTTGACATGTCTAAGCCTCTCATTCGCGCAATCATCATCCCAAACCCCCGGTTTTATAATTGATTCGCACACGCACTACAGGGCTGCGGATGACTGGGAGAAATCGTTTCTCGCTACATACACCAAGTATAACGCCATGGCTTGTCTCCTGATCAGTATGAAAGATATGGATCGCGGCATGGCCTTTGCGAAGGCTAATCCCGACAGGGTAATACCGTATGCAGGGATTGACATCGACAGTCCTACGGTCCTCGAAGATGTGAAAAAAGTTCATAAAATTGGCTTCAAAGGGCTGGGTGAATTATTTGCGGTGAAGGAATGGAACTATGACGATCCAAAGTATGATCCACTCTGGAAACTTGCACAGGAGCTGGGCATGCCAATTGCGCCACACACAGGAATTCTTGCCAACGGTATGATGGCCAGAATGAGACCTTCTTTTCTTGCCACCATTGCATCAAAATATCCCAGGTTGGTCATCCACGCCGCTCACTTCGGTAATCCATGGTATGATGAAGCCGGCGAAGCAACTCGCAGGAATCAAAATCTCTTTTTTGATATTTCCGGTTCTTCTCTGATCAAAAAAGAGGACAATCCCGGATATTGGCAACAATTCCTTTGGTGGACACCTTACCTGGGAAAAGCACATATGCCCAAAAATGCGGTTCCTGCATTTGAAAAGATCCTCTTCGCTACAGACGAATCCCCCGAGGGTTTCGAAGAAAACGTCAGGCGATTCAACAAGATGCTCGATGCCTGCGGGGTTTCCGAAGAGACACGCGCGAAATCATATGGCCTTACTATGGCACGCATTCACAAAATTTCCGTGAATAAGTGAAGCTCCCTGCGGCAAGCCTGCCCGCCTAGCCCTATCCCGGCCAAGGGGCACGGGGCATTTTGGCGAAGGCGAGTAAACAATGGTCAGGACTGCTGTCCGTTTCAACTGATGGGGATTTCGACGAGGTTAATTATAACAATCCTTGCCATCAGTCGTTAACCTTACTAACATTTCTTCAATTAACTGGGACAAGAGCGCTGGAGTTGGTGTTTCAGTATTGCTGTCCTAGGTATAATTCTTCTCATACATCAGGAGTCAAACTTATGAAAGTAATCAGTTGGTCGTTGCTTGTGATCTCGCTGGCTTTTTCGGCTTTTGCTGCCGACGTTCCTGAAGGATTCGTGTCGCTTTTCAACGGTAAAGATCTTGGCGGCTGGGTTGTGCCTGAAGGTGACAACTGCCACTGGAAAGTTCTTGATGGAGTTATTGACTACGATGCGCGCAGTGAAGCGAAAAAGGACAAGAATCTGTGGACAGAGAAGGAGTTCGGTGATTTCACGCTGAAGATCGACTGGAGGATCAAGGAAGTACACGGTCTCTACAATATGCCGGAAGTGCTGCCGGATGGGTCACACAAGAAAGGGCCTGATGGCAAGGACATCCTGACGCCGCGGCCAAATGCCGACAGCGGTATTTTTCTGCGTGGTTTTCCGAAGGCACAGGTGAACATCTGGTGCTGGCCGATAGGATCAGGAGAAGTCTATGGTTACCGTATGGATAAGAAAATGCCTCCTGAGGTGCGTGCCGGTGTGACTCCAA
>Ga0156394_1043_pt1 | contig 18830 bp, 16 predicted proteins | sample RifOxyA3_FD_108038 | JGI IMG/M metagenome (GOLD analysis project Ga0156394, IMG submission 108038) | Lentisphaerae bacterium RIFOXYA12_FULL_48_11 | reverse complement strand
TTCAATTCGATCATGCGCAGTTCGCGGTCTACCATTGCACGGTTGAAACGCGTCAATTCCTCATTGCGCAGGCGAATTTCCTCCTCTGCCTGCTTGCGCTTGGTGATGTCGGTGGAGACACCGATGAGTCGTTCCAGCTTGCCGGCGGCGTCGAAGGAAGCTTGTCCCTCTTCCTCCAGCGCCACCACGCTGCCGTCGCCGCGCAGGATCCGGTATTCGGTCGTGTAGGTGTTGGCGGTGGGCGTCAACTCGCGAAGCATCGCCACGAACCGCTCGCGATCGGCGGGATGCACGCGCTGGAAGAAACTCTGTCCGGTGTCGATTGTGACGCTCTCTCCTTTCAGGCCCAGCAGCGCCGCGCAACTGCGGGAACGGGTGACGCGGTCGCTACCCGTGTCCCACTCGAAGGTGAAAGAGTGGCTGACGCGCAACGCCTCTTGCATGCGCTTTTCGCTCGCCGCGAGCGCTTCTTCCGCCCGCTTGCGGTCGGTGATGTCGCGGACAACCGATACTGATCCGATGATGTTTTTTTCTGCGTCCCGCACCGGGGAGGAACTGACCTGGCGATAGCGTAACTTGCCGGAAGCCGGGGTCCGGATGATCTCTTCCTGATTGCATACGATCTCACCCCGAAGCGCGCGCAGTGGTGGAGATTCCTCGACGGGCCGGAGGCTTCCGTCCGGACGGAGAGCTTCGAGATTTTCGGCGAGCTTCCTGACGTCAGTCGGCTCTGCCGTGTCTATAGCAAATTCCCGGACGCCCGAAGGATTGACCAGCGTGAATTTTCCCGCTGAATCGGCGAACCAGATTTCGTCAGTGATGCTGTTCAACAATGCGACCAGCCGGTCTTTTTCCAGGGCAACGATATTCGTAAGATCAGCCAGCTCCGCCGTTCGTTCGGTCACGCGCTGTTCCAGGGTCGAATTCAACTCCTCGAGCGCCGTCTGTGCCTTTTTCGTTTCTGTGATATCAATGCCCATCTCCATGATCATTGGAGAGCCGTCGGCGTCGACGAAGGGGAAGTCGTAAATATCATAGTTACGGTTGTCCGGTCCGGTCCAGTACCAGTGATGTGGTGCATTCGTCTTCAGTGCTTTGTAGCTTTCGCAGTTCTCACATGGCTCGGTGCGCTTGAAGAGATAATCGAAACAACACTTGCCGTGCGACTCGCCAAACCGCTCGCGGAAAAACTTGTTTGCGAACGGCACATGGTAATCCTTTGACAACAAAATCACATACACGGGGAGCGTTTCCAGAACGTCGTAGAGCCTCTGCCGTTCGGCCTTGGCGACAGCTTCGGCCTTCTTACGCTCTGTGATGTCGCGGGCGGCCGCGAAAACCCCGGTCACATTTCCTGCCTCATCCCGGTACACCGAAGCGTTATACAGAACAGGAATTGTGTGCCCATCCTTGTGACGAATATCCAGGGCATAATCGCGCACGAGACCTTCACGAAAGGCCTGTTCATATCCGGCACGGGCCTTGCCTGGGTCGATAAAATATGTAGTGAAGTCAGTACCGATAAGTTCTTTCCGGACGAACCCGGTGGCCTGTTCGGTCGCGGCATTCACGTCGGTGATCTTGCCATCCGGGCCAATGGTGACCAATGGGTCAAGACTCGCTTCGATCAGGCTCCTGTTATACTCGCTCTTCCGGTGAACTTCCAAAGTCTGCCCGGCCACACGCTGCTCCAATTGCTTATTCAGTTGCCGCAAGGCCTCTTCCATACTTTTGCGCTCTGTGATGTCGCGGTTACTGCCGCGAACACCCAGGTGTCGGCCCTGTTCGTCTAACACCGGCTGGCAAGCATGAGCTATCCAACGGTGTGTACCGTCCGGACATACGATACGATATTCCGTCTCGCCTGGAATCCGCCTGGTTTTCTCATCGGCAACATGCCGGTCGAATATGGCAACGTCGTCCGGGTGGACAGTACTGCGTCGCAACGCAGAATCGGCCAAAAACTCGGCCGGGTCGCGGCCATAAATCCGCTTACAGGCAGGCGAGGCATACAGGAAACGACCCTCAGGGTTTATCCAGAATTCAAAGTCGTAGGTATTGTCGGCAACGACGCGGTAGCGGAATTCGCTTTCCCGCAAGGCCTCCTCGGCCTGTTCTTCCTGACCTTTCTTTAGCGTTTTGTCAGTGTTCATGTGTCACCCATTCTGCTAGCAGTGAATCATGGCAACATTCATTCTTTTCTCCACGCACCCTAAACGCTACCAGTATCTGTAACCCCCTCCTGAAGTATGACACGAAAAAGCCGCCTGAATACGGCGGTTTTGTTCCTATATGTTGAATGTAACAGATTCGTTTCCCCTATGCAATATTGCCGCTACAGATGTTCATTCCCGCGGAATTACTGCATAAAGAACAGTAAGGTAAGCACAGCCGGGGGGCCATCAGGGAATCCCCTATATCGACCGGCCAATTACATTAGGGCCTGGGCTTTTAAGCGGAGGTGAATAGAGGCCAAAGACGGTAACAGAGACCGTGGCATCAAACACGTTATGTTCCTAAATCTCCGGGCAAAGACAGGAAAGATTCACCACGGAGGCACGGAGACCATACCAAGAGAATCCAATCTGTTGAGTCGACCGTCCACAGTGGACCACTCGTGTCCAAATTCCGTGTCAGTTCTCTTGCATGCTGCAAACAGGCTTTGGAGTACGGCGGCTTGACGCCGTTTTTCTATTCTTCGACCAGTTAACAGGATAACAAAGCGGCATCAAGCCGCCGCATCTCCAAATTTCGATTGCGCTCCATCATGGCTCCACTGGGGTTTCCGGATATAGGCACTTATTCCAATTTTTGAGTAAATATTTTGTCACTTATTTAGTGAAACTCCGCGCGGCAAGTCGCGGGCAAATCCGCACAACACTCCTTGTAGGAGGAGGAAGAGTTCTCTGATGAGCCTGATGCGAATCATGGTCTCCGTGCCTCCGTGGTGAATCTTGTCCTGGTTGCAATTCTCCGGCAATTTATCCCATACGTAATGGAGCGGAAGTGGCGATCTTTGGCAGGCAGTTGTCCAGCCGCTGTTCTTCATCATCGACAAATTTTGACATGAAATCCGACAGCTCACGCGCGTATTCAGCGTCAAGACCTGCCTGTACAAGCTGCTGGGAAATCACTTTCAACCCTTCATTACCGGATTCCGCCTCCCGCGCGCTCGAGTAACGCATTGCCGGATCAGGTGCCAGGAACTTCTGCAATATGAACATGAACGTATGGTTTACCTGAAGATGCGGAGGAAGCACGTCTGGCAGGCGATTTGGCAGGTCCATCTTGACATGCAACAATTCGTCTTCAGTAAAAGTTTCCTTCTCAATGATCCGCCGGCCGCTCAGCATCTCTATGGCAACAAGTCCAAGACTGTAATAGTCCGATTGAACAGTGCCGGGTTCACGGCGGTGCATTTCTGGAGCCATGTACAGGGGTGAGCCGAGAAGAAACGTCTGTTTTTCGCCGATGATCACCGCCCTCCCGAAATCGACAAGCTTCACGTCGCCAAGCTTGTCTATCATTATGTTGGCCGGTTTAATGTCGGAATGGAGGAAATTCAGGGTATGCACGCGTTCAAGGCCGCACAGGACCGCCCGTAGAATATAAACGGCAACGCCGGGCTGTAAACAGATTATCCCGTCTTCGATGCGGAATATAGTCTTCGTAAATCTTTCCCACTCTTTGGACGTGCTCCTCTTCCTGGCGGTTTCAAGATTTTCCCTTGTCATCAGCTGGCTGAGATCAAGCCCATCTATCGCCTCCATCTGGATGTAGCCGACACCATAAGTCTCCTCATAAGTGTCTGTTGACACCAGGTTGGGGCTCTGTAAATGATGAAGCTGGCTGACCTGATGTGCGATTCGCCCCATATCTGTCCAGTACTCCTCGACACTGTGATAGAGTCTTGGATCGAAAAGTTTTATTGCATGTTCCGTGATGCAGCCCCTTGCGCCATGCCTCAGGGCAAACAGGACCGTTCCCTGCCTTCCGCATCCTATTTCCCGCATAATGTGGTATGCCACGGGATAGGAAATGATTTTCATGCTGAGGATGGATTCATAGCTTCGCTTCAACTGCTCCATTGTCATGGCGGAATCTGGGATGGGAGAAGAAACGTAAGCTGTTCGTACAAGGCTCGAAACGGGCCCTCGAGACCAATCTACATCCATCAGATTTATCGTCTGTGTCGCAGGGCTGAAATTTGACCTGTCAGACATAATCGATCTTCCCTTCCGGATTGTGAAACCATCGTTGACGACTTGTTACGACAAAGCGGCCCGCCTTGCATTGTTAACTGCTGCTTCTTGTTGAAACTGGCGAAATCCTGACTCCAATGAGCAGGAAAGAACATGATCTGCTCCCTCCTTCTTATGAGCGGGCGCGGTTGATAAAACAGCGCCCGTTCTCTTTCTCCATGTTTCTACTTTGAGCCTTGCGTCACCGGATTGCCTTTGCTCACCCATCCTTCAATACCCTGGGGATATTTCAGGATATGCTTGTAACCCAGAGATGTGAGTCTGGCGGTAAGCAGTTTGCTGGCGGGGCATTTCAGGTTGACGCAGTATGTCACAATAATGGCATCCTTCGATCTCAAAGCGCTCTCAATTTCCTCTGTCTTTGCGTCCGGGCCAAGGTTAAGCGCATTCGAAATCCGGCGCCCATCGTCGTACTTGCCAGTCCGGGCATCAATAAGCGTCAGCTGAACGCCAGAATCAATCAAGGTTTTCAATGCGGTCGTATTTATTTCCGCCATTTGGGCGTCCATCATCTTACACTTGCATGCACCCTTCACCATACCGCAGTGCGAGCACATCATTTTGTCTGCTGAACCGCAGGCAGGACATTTTGCTTCACCGCTTCGATGTGATTTGCACATCGAACAGCACCCTGATGCCGCAATCGCAATCGCCAGAACCATACTGAACATGAACATTCTTTTCATCGTTGTATCCTTTTGTCTCGTTTTTACATCACACAGTTCTCTACACGGCAAATTATATTCCCGTTTCTTCTTTCTTTACCTCCTCTTTTGTCGCCACCCGTCCATACGTACCTGGCGCTTTGAGATGACGAACTCTAAGACGAAGCGGCCCCACAGAGCAATGGGTCGAAACCTGATTGTGACCTTCGCTTTTCCTTATTTCCCGACCCCATGGTTCCTGGTGTAAGCGCGGCCAGATGGTGGCCCGGCATTTTTCCGCCGGACATGAACGAAGAAAAAGCCGGAAACGAAATTTGGCACCTGGATGCCTTAATAAAACTCCAATGTCAAAGGTGGTAAATAGCTTCCTCGCGGAACAATTCGGCGAACAGTCGGGCTCGTTGAGAAACCGGAGTATGCATGTTTACCCGGCGGACCCATCTTGAGCGAATACTCGTGCATAAGAAGTTTTTGTGCAGTTCGCCGATGATTGTGGGGCTGCCTGTTGTCATTGTTCCTTTTTCGTTCATAGTTAACCTCCCGCCCTGTCTCGACAGGGCGGGTTCTCAGACATGCAGTACGCTGTTCAGGGAACCATAGCCGTTCGTAGCCCAGTCCGCATACTTCGTGTCCATGATCAAGATGTTATTCACATTAAACATGTACGCGTGTTCCCTCGTCAGAAAACGCAGAGTTGCTTTTGAATGGTCGCTTTCCGGGCTATCCTTCAATTTCTGCTCTGTAATTGTACGCATGTTGCGTGATCGGTTAGAAACGCCAGTTGACAAGAATCATAGCGGGCGCCAGCTCGTCTGGTAACCTGGTGAAGCATTCGTTCTGGGGCATGATGTTCAAAACCCCGATCTGAACCCCGGAGTCCGCAATCTCAGCATAGTTTACGACTCCGAACTGTAACCCGGTCAGGGTACCGGCATAGTTCACAAGTCCGCACTGGAATCCCTCCATGGTGCCACCGGTGTAGTTCACAACACTGAGAAGCAATCCAAACAAAGGACCACCCTGCCAGCCGCCGCAGTTCTTTTCCGTGAAGTTGATCAGTCCTCCCTGAACGCCCTTGTAGTTCTCCGCGTAGTTAATAACGCCAACACTCAAGCCGGCACTTTGGCCGAAGGATCCGTTGATAATTCCCAGTGCGAGCCCGTTCTGCTGGTTCTCACCCCATATACTGAGGGTCAATCCGTTAATCATTGTGGACCGGTCGTAGAGGGCGATATCCGGGGTAAGACTCAACTGTATTGGTTCGCTTTCGGCCATGGCTACGGTCGTTACCAGGGCAACTCCCAGAAATGCTGCTATCTTCTTCATTGCTTGTGTTTTCTTCATTACTTATGTCTCCCTTGTTCGTTAGTTACTTTTTACTTTTATTCTTGATCTCGTTGAGTTCGTTATCCAACCGCAAGACGGTGGCCTCAAGTACTTCCACTCTCTTAGTCAGGTTTAAGTCCCTCACCAGTGGTGTTCCCATGCCTTGACTGAGCCCTTGTGGTGTGTCGGTCTTTTGCCCGAATGCAAGCCATCCAGTGCCCAACGTCAGAAGCGTCATGATGCAAACAATAGCCGTCACAACTTGAGTCCTGCGAATCATATATTCCTCCTTTCCTTTGTCTGGAGGAACATTACGCCATGGATTTTCTACTGGCTATGGGGTGTAACCCTACCGTGGATCAAATATCATCTATCCAGAACTTGCGGTAGGGTTAAACCCCATAGCGAAAGCCAGCCTGGACGACTAAAGTAACGTCAATAAAACCCATCAGCGATTGTCTGACAAACAAAAGGAATTAAGAAAATGAAGACAAGTATGATGATATGCCCCAACAAGAGCTTGATATGTTCAATGCATTTACACGACCCAAGTGCACTTAAAAGGAATAGAACGAGACAGATAGTTGTGGGCCTTGTCGTTGCGATGGCCATGATGGTGGTGCCATGCAGGATATTGACCGCAGTGCCAGCCGTGGACAATGCCAACGGGGCATCGAACGTATTGTCGATCAGTGCGATACTGGGTGGGACACTTACCTCGACTGGCGGGGCGCCGACGCAGGTGTATGTGTACTGGGGCGAGACCAATGGGGGGGCGACGTTCGGGAGCTGGGGGCACACGAACGATCTGGGGACGAACACGGTGGGGCCGTTGAGCCTTGAGGTGACGTACCTGTGGCCGAACCGGATGTACTACTACCGATTCTATGCGACGAACCTGGATGGAGAGGTGTGGGCCAGCACGACGAACTTCCAGACGCTGGCCGTGGCAGGACCTGCGCCGGTCGATCTTAAGTCGTGCTCCAATTTTACGATTCTTGCCGGAGCAGCGATCACCACCACGGGGGGAGGCCCCATTAATGGGGATGTCGGGGCGAGTCCGATTGCCGGGTCGGCCATAGCCTTGACCGCAGCTCAAGTGAACGGGACAATCTATGCGGTCGATGATACAGGTCCTGCAGGTTCGGTGATGGATCCGGACAGGTTAACCATAGCCAAAGGCGATTTAACCACGGCTTACAACGAGGCCAGAGATCGAACACCCGTACCAACCGGGTCTTTCCTTAATCCCAATGGCGGAAATATCGGAGGGCTGAACCTTGTCCCAGGTCTCTATAAATTCACGGGTACGGCTTTGATAACGGGATCGGACGTCACTCTCACGGGTGGTCCAAATGATGTCTGGATCTTCCAGATAACAGCAGATCTTCAAGTGGGTAGCACGATTCATGTCATTCTGGCTGGCGGCGCACAGGCTAAGAACATTTTCTGGCAGGTAGGCACTTCAGCTACTATTGGAACGTTCGCCGTGTTCAAGGGAACCATACTGGCTGATCAAGCCATAGTAATGGATACCAGTAGTACTATGGAAGGCAGAGCATTGGCGTTCACTGCCGGGGTTACATTCAACGGCGCTGGCGGCAGTCTGCCAACAATACCGTCGGCCCCCATATTTACCCAAATCTCCGGCACGACCCCCGATTCCGTGACCGTCGTTCTCAGCAGCATGCCGTATTTTCTGTTGACACTGGAAACCAGTCCGTCCCTGTTCTCCACGAATTGGACGATGATCGCCACGGATAGCCCTGTGGTTTCTGGACTCCGTACGTTCATCGACAACGTCGCAATGGCAGACACAACTCAGCGCTTCTACCGGGCATTCCTGACTTATTGAAACTGCTCTAGGCTATAGTCAGCTGGACGCTGCTTTCGATGATGCCAGCTTCGATAGCGTAGCGGGTGAGGCCGGCCGTGTCGTGGATGTTGAGCTTTCGCATGAGGTGGTCCCGGTGTTTCTCAATTGTCTTGATGCTGATGCCAAGATCTGTCGCACTTTGCTTGTTGGCTTTACCTTCGGCAATCAGCTGGAGTACCTCTATCTCGCGAGAACTCAGTTGTGTGACCTTCTTTTTGAGCACTCCCTTTCGATCAGGCGACTTCTGATTTTGATCGCTCATTCTCTTGGCAATAGAGGGACTGAAAAAGGTGTTTCCCTTTTGTGCTTCCCGTATTGCCTCGGACAGAAAGCGGGAGGAACTTTGCTTGATCAGATATCCCGATGCCCCCAACTCCGTTACTTTCTCGATGTAGGCGTCATCACTGTGAGCGGAAAGGATGAGCACCTTGGTGGTTGGTACGGTTTTACGGATCTGGCGGGTGGCTTCCAAACCATTGAGCCCGGGCATCGCGATATCCATAATGACGACGGCGGGATGGAATTTCTTGGTCATGGCAACAGCCTGGCGGCCCGTGGCCGCTTCGCCGATTACCTCAATATCGCTCTCGGCATCCAAAAGCTTTCGCAGCCCCTCCCGGACGATCATGTGGTCTTCAGCCAGCAGTACAGTGATACGCTTTGCAGACTTCATAGGTGAACGTGCTCCTTAATGACCATTATTGTGGTTTTTGAACGGAATCTTCGCGTGGATGGTTGTGCCTTTACCAGGCGTGGATTCGACCGTGAACCTGCCACCGACCATTTCCACCCGTTCTCTCATACCGAGCAGCCCAAGGTGTTGGCTCTTTTTGCTGCTCCAGCTCCGTTTGCTGTCAAAGGATTTGCCGTTGTCCGTGATTTGCATAACAATGGCATTTGGAGCCTTCTTTATTGTCACATCAACCCGTCCAGCCTCAGCATGGCGGGCGACATTTGTCAGAGCCTCCTGTGCGACACGATAAAGTGCCGTACGCTTGGAGCTGCTCAATTCCTCCAGTCCTTTGAATGCCGTCAAACTAATTTGAATGCCCGTCTCTTTTGCAAAGGTTTTCATGAATGAATGCAGCGCGGGGATCAGCCCAAGGTGGTCCAATACAGCCGGACGCAATTCACGAGCGAACTGATGAACGATATCAACCGACTTTTCGACCAGCCGTTGCGTACGCGAAATTTTATCACTGAGGTCCTTGTTATTCGACTTGGCGTCAATCTTCAAGGTTGCCAGTCGCACATTGATACCCGTCAGCATTTGGGCGATGACATCGTGCAGCTCGCGGCTGATCCTCTTTCGTTCTTCCTCCTGTACCGAAAGAATCCTGCGGGACAGAAGTCGCAATTGTTCCTGCATGGTACGTGAATTATCCAGCAGTGTGATGGAGTGCTGCTCGCTTTGCCGCAGCCGATTTTCTACAACCTGACGTCTGATGATTTCTTTTTTCAATTGCCGGTTGGAGGCGTCGAGATCCTCTGTGCGCCGGCTCAGAGCCCCGTTCAGCCGGCTCAAATGGAGGTTGGCTTCCACCGCCGTGTTATGCGTCTCTTCCATCGGCAGGATGGCCTCGGCAAAGAACATCCCTGCCCGGAGGATAGTGTGATCGCGGTCCGTGGAATAATACATGGGCAATGTGTGGACAATCAATGCCTGCTCATGAATCAGGGCCAGGTCCAGAATCTCAAGTCCCATGGCCACTGCCTGGCGTCCGAGTTTCAGTGCAGGCCGCAAACTGGCCGACTGACCTTTCGTTATGTACTGACGCAATGCATCGTGATATCGCCGCGCCAATACGATTGACTTACGCTTTATCTTTAATGAAGATCTCATTGGTCGACTTGTTGCTTTATATTGTTGTTATATTTTCTCACGAGATGTTGAGTGTTGGCAATCTCTTTTTTGAGATTTTCCGTGTTGGCATTGGCCATATTTTTTACCATTAACAGTCTGAGATTAATAGCCAGCATGGTCTGTGCGATCTCGTCATGAAGCCGGAGGCTGATCTTCTTACGTTCCTTCTCCTGCGCTGATATAATCTCTCGCGTCAGATTCCGTAAATGCTTCTGCAGCCGATGAGCTTCAGTTAACAGCGTAGAATGTTTTCTTCCGCTTTTCTTGAGGGCTGTTTCCGCCATCTTACGCCGGGCTATGCCCCGTTTCAGGTTTTTGGTTGAGACGGACGATTCAGCCGTACGTTGACGAAGCTTCCGGGCCAATTGATTGACCTGGACATAGGCCTTTAGTGCGGCGCGGTGTTTTCCCTCGATAGGGATGATGGTCGCTGTAAAGAAATCCTTTGCCCGCGCAATCATTTTTGACCTGGCACTGGATGAACGTCTATTTGACAGGAAATTCATGAGGGCCTGTTCGTGCATAAGAGCCAAGTTCAGTGTCTTCACTCCGAGCGCAGCTGCCTGGCATCCGAGGCTTAATGTTAGCTGCATGTTCGCCCCTGAGCCTTGCTCGAGGTGTTTGTGTAAAGCCGTTTTGTAACGCCGGTACCATCTGGTTTGTTCGGCATTCATTTTCATTGTATATCCTCTTTGTATCTGGGTCTCTGCCGTTCCAATTGTTTGCTGATTCCCAGGCTTCCTCGTTTTCTGGTCAAAATTCCGGGCAAATCTTGATAAATGCCTAGGATCTTGCCCTGACGATCTCCTTCACTAGTTGAACAATGGTTTCTTCCGTGACCAACGCGGTATTAATGACCATGTGGTAGTTAATATCGTCATTTACATCTGCATGACCATACTTCCTGATCCATAACCGTTGATCCCGCTCCGTTCGGACAATATGCTTTAACGTTTCCTCTCGAGACAATTTGAGAGTCTGCATGATGTTTGCAGTTCTTACCTCGATTGGGGCCACCAGACAAAGACCGAGTGTTTTCTTTTCGGAAGGAATCAAGAAGTTTGCACCCCTGCCTAAAATGACCGCGTTTCCGTGGATAGCGATTGTGAAGAGGACTTTTCTGAGGCACTGCAAATACTCGTGTGAAGAGAGCCTGGTAGTTCCGCCAAAGCCGGTCAACCAATCATCAAGTTCCGAGCGGAGTTGTTCGCCCAACGTGGCAACCACCTGTTGGCTTACATGTGTGTCCTTGGCTATCTGTTCAACTATTTCCCAATCATACAGAACCAGCCCGAGTTTTTTTGCGAGCGTTTTGGCGATGGATTCTCCGTCACAACCAGGTTGTCTTGTTATCGCTATTACCGGGCCTCTCTGGATGCTTTTCGAAGTTTTGTCTTTGCCACTCCAGGCTTGAAGTTCAACTTCTAGAAACCGCTCCAGTGAATCAATCGTTGTCATATGTTTTCCCTTTTGGTGCAAATCGTCGAAAACACATCCAGTTCCTCTGTATTGTACGCCCGCTTTGTGTGGTTCCATGCATAGTTATTCTCATATCCTCTTTTCCCGAAGCAGAATACGCGAATGGCTGCAATCTCGCTATGGGGTATAACCCTACCATCGGTTACGCGCGGTACGGTACGCCATGTTCGATCGAAAAACCCTATATCTTGTTTTCCATAGGCAGGGGTGTATGTTTGCCCGTGTAACCACGATGAACGGGCGAACGGTCTCCCTGGGAGGTTTTGTGAAGCGCATAAGAAGGCTGATCTGCAAAGGATGATAAGTCATGTGCTGCGCCAATATTTCATATCTCTGTGTCTGATGCCGGGAGTAGCGTTCTCAGTGGGGTGATAATGATATTAAAAACAATTAACCGACAGTAGGGTTTTACCCTATGGCATTAATTTAGCCCATCGTATACCTTCCTAATATTCTACTCCATTGATTAAATCGTCTCGGGGACACGGAGGTAGATTCATAGATCGTTAAGCGATTGAGCATTACTTTGAGGATGGCTGGACTGTATACTACCTGTACAACAAATGAATGGCAGCATATACAAACGCGTCTTGATGTTGGTGTTCCTGATGTTTGTTTGGCTCTTGGTCGCAGCCCAGGCGGAAGTAAATATCAAGGTGAACATCCCGGGTTGTACCTTGACCGCGTTTGAGGACGGCCGAAAAGTTGCCGCATATTCTGTACGCGTCGGAACCCCGGAAAGTCCGACGCCGGCCGGAAAAGGGAAAATCGTGGAGAAGCGGGAACGTGTAGTCTTGCGTTACCTGGAAGGTGAGCAAAAAGGCGAGATCATCAAGCGTACCCATATCGATCCCACCGGCGAGACCATTGACATGCCCTATGACCGTCTGCGCGGCCTGGCTGTGCAATTCGATGACGGGAAGGAACTCGTTATCCATTCCACCACGGAGTACTGGACAATCGGATTCCCTGTCTCACACATGTGCATAGGGCTGGAGATTGACGATATGCTTAAACTCTTTGACCTTATACCGGAAGAACCGTGCGATATTGTTATTACGTATGACACAGTGGAACTCGTTGACGGATCTCTCCATTTCTATCCCGACTTTTACGGATATGAGACAAACCGTGAGGCTCGGGTGATTGCTCTCGGTGTACCGGTAAAAGATAGGGTGTCTGCACGGAACAGGATTAATATCATAGATCAGGATTTGCGTTACCGTCTGGAGGAAGCACTCAAGCGCCTGCGGGCAGGGAAGGATGTACGCTCGATGCGAAACCAGTTCGATCATACAATCAGCGTTTCTGAATTTCTTAAACCTTTCTATCCGCAGGGCCGGGTGATCGCCGTCAGGGTTCAGGAGGGGGACTCATTTGCGGCACCTATTATCAGGGGTGGTATTTCCGGCAAATTGGCAATCGGTATCGGCAACGCAGTCGAAGGGCTTGACCAGCGGAAGTTGCAGGCAGGCGACGAATTTGCTCTCGTGGTTGAAAACAGGGAAATCACCCGGTTTGACTACAAGGGCAGGCAGGGGGCGAAAAGTTTCCAGTTGAGAGGGAAGAATCTTTTCATAGAGTAACCGCGCCGATTCTCAGGATGAAAGCTCAAGATCGATAATGGGGGCGCCGTCATCCCATTTTCTCAGGGATTTCAGGTCATATGTGATCTGGCGACGTCGTTCTTCGTTCTTTGAATCCGGTTGTTTGGCTATTTCCGTCCGTTCATGTTCCAGCTTTCTGCGCCATATATATAGAATAATGTCCTTAACAGCCTCGCTGTGGGATGTCTCCGTACCGGTTATTTTCGTGGGCGTCATGATTACACGGGCTGCGAAATTCTGCATTTCACCTGATTTATCCTCTTTGTCGCTGATAACGTCCTGAATGGTCCTGCCAGTGGCTGCAGACTCGAGGCAGATTTCGATAAAAGACCGGCATGTCGGATCCTGGATCATTTTTGTCGGCAGGTATTTTCTGACCAGTTCACCGATTTCCGGGTGATCGGTAATGTTGCCCATGTGTTCGCAAAGATTGATTTCTTCTTTTGGCTGTTCCTTTGCCGGGGCAGATGTTTCTTTGCCGGTTGTTCCGGCAGTGATTTGCGGCCGGGTGTTGCGCAGGAGAAAGCGCAATTCATCCTGCAGGGCGGTTGCCGGCAGGTTCAACCTTTCCGCAGTTTCCTGTATCAGTTTTGCGCGTTGTACTGCGTTGGGGCTGTGGGAAATAGTTTGTAAAACTGCTTTTGAAATACGCATGGCGCCGATTTCACTTTTTGCGTCTTCACGTTTCGAAAGCACCCGAATCTGGTAGACAACGGCTGAGACTGCCTGGTCGATGACAGCCTTGAATCCTTCCGCGCCTTTCTTCCGTATGAATGAATCAGGATCCTCTTTCTCCGGAAGTATGCCTGCGCGCACCGCCATCCCGGCATCCATAAATTCCGTCACTGTCCTGATGGTTGCATCCTGGCCGGCCTTGTCGGTGTCGAATACAATCACAACGCTGTCTGCGTAACGCTTTAGAATGCGAACATGTTCCTCGGTGAAGGCCGTACCCTGCGACGCAACTGCGGCTTTGAATCCGGCCTGATGACAGCGGATGACGTCAATCTGCCCTTCACAGATTATTGCTTCCCTGGACTCGACAATGAAACGGCGTGCCTTGTCCAGTGCATAGAGAATGCGGCTTTTTTTAAAGAGCAGTGTTTCCGGGCTGTTGATGTATTTTGCAGTCTTTTCCTTGTCATCCAGGCAGCGTCCGCTGAAACCTATGACACGGCCCTGTTCGTCTGTGATCGGGAACATGAGCCTGTTCCTGAAGCGGTCATAGTAATCGTCGCCTGTCGATGTCTTGTCCCTGCGTACGATGAGACCGGCTTTTTCAAGCAGGTCATTGCCATGTTTGGTTTCCTTTGCCCAGTTGATCAGGAAATCCCACTGGTCAGGGGCATAGCCTATCTGGAACTGTTCCACGGTTTCCTGTGACAGGTCGCGTTTCAAAAGGTACTGTTTTGGAATTGAAGAGGGGTTCTCCTCGAGAAGTTTCTTCTGGTAAAGGGCGGCGACATCCGCGTGCAGCTTGTAGAGGGCGGCCTTGTCGGAATCTCCTGCTTCGTCTCCTTCTTCAATCTCGATCCGTACGCCTGCCCGGTGGGCGAGCAGCTTTATTGCCCCTATGAAATCCACGCCCTCGTATTCCATGACGAACCGGAACACATCACCGCCCTTGCCGCAGCCAAAACAGTGAAATATCTGTCGCTGGGGGTTGATGTGGAATGACGGAGTTTTTTCCTTGTGGAAAGGGCAGGTTGCCTTGAATGCGGAGCCGGCCTTCTGCAGGTTGAAATATGAACCTATTACGTCAACAATATCGCTGCGGAAGCGGATGTCTTCGAGAACGCGTTTTGGAATTACTTTTGACATGAATACCCGGGGAGATGTAACCACAGATGAATGCAGATGAACACAGAAAAATAAGAAACGATTACATTACCCCTTCCGATATTCTTTCCCTGATGCCTTCGACCTTTTCCTTTACGGGCAGCTTGTCTACCTGCTTCTCGATCAGGGGCATATACCTGATCACCACGCTGCCGATAATTGATTCCTTGCCGAATGTCCTGTTCAGGTAGTCGTTCCTGCACATGTTCATTGCTATAAATATTATCAGAACCAGTATGATCGCACGGACCAGGCCGGCGAGAGAGCCGCCGCCTTTTTCAAGATTACCTTCAAATGAGATTTTCATTATGCTCCGGAGAATAAGCCTGAGGATAAGAGTGATCAGCAGGATTGATCCTGCAATAAGGATAAATGCCGCAACATTTGTAATTTCTTCATCCAGGCTCGTGTGATCGATGATCCAGAAACCGAGAGGCCTGTAATAATATATTCCAAGGGCGAATGCAGCAATTGTCCCGATGAATCGGGCTATCTCTCCTGATAATCCTCTTCTGAAGCCGATAATTGTTCCAAGGATGAGAATCGCCAGCGCTCCAATATCAACTGCGTTTGGTGTCGGGAAGTGGTTCATAATTATAACTTTGAATTGGAATTCAACGACCGGAGTGCTGCTGGTCCTTGATGCTGTTTAGCCATTCCTGTGTCATCTTTGCGGAAGGATCATCTGGTGCCAGTTTTATGTATTTTTCAAAGTGATTCCTGGCGCCTTCTATGTTGTTTGCTTCCTGTAGTATAACGCCCATTAGGTGATGCGCCTTGGCGTAATCAGGATCAACCCTGAAAATGTGGTTAAGGTAATCAACTGCTTGTTTGTTTTCATTCTTCATGTTGTGTATCACAGCCATCATGTATCTGGCTTTAGTCATGTTAGGGTCGATTGCAAGGGCCTGGATAAATGATTGTTTTGCGTTGTTTATGTCGCCTTTTCCCTTGTAGGTCAGGCCGAGGTTATAGGCGGCATATGCCAGCGAGTTATCCATTTCGAAAGCGCGTTTATAACATTCTATTGCGTCATCCCATTTCTGGCTGTTCTGGTAGGCGAGTCCTTCCTGGAAAGCCTTTTGTGCTTCTTCGGGGTCTGACTTGGCCGGCGCTGGTTTGGTTTCAGGCTTTGCCGGTTTCTTGGCGGAAGGCTGTGAGTCGCCTATCCGTTTCTGGATGGCGGCAACATGGGTATCGGTGGGGAATTGGCGGGCAAATTTGCGGTAAAGCTCGATTGCTTTTTCTTCAAATTTAAGGTGCTTATCATATAAGACTGCCAATTCCCAAAGTGGTGTCGGATCGTTAGGATAGTTCTTCACCGCCTGTTTCAGTGTTTCGAGCGCGCTGTCGAATTCCTGTTTATCAATTGCCTTTTTAGCATTGGCCACCAGAGTCTCGGCCTGCTGCTGTTTCGCAGGTTTACCTGCCGGCTGTTGAGGTGGTGGCGTGGCGGAGGGTATCTTGTTCAGGAATTGTGGCGCGTCCCTGAATTTGGCTTCGTTACCTGCCACCTTCTGGTAGTTGAGGAAAAAGTTGGTGGCTGCTTCCTTGTTGTTCAGGCGGTCACGCTGCAGAACTGCCATGTTGTAAAGTGCGGGTGCGTATGCGGGGTCAATTTCGAGGGCCTGGTTCAGCCTTGCAAGGGCCTGGGGATTATTACCCAGGCGGAACTCAACAAGAGCGATGGCTGTCAGTATTCTTACCGACGATGGCAATCGTTTGTCTGCCTGGACAAGAACGCTGCGAGCCTCGTTGAAGTTTTGCATCTCCATCAGGATTTGTGCCTGGAATTCAAGTGGCCGGACATCTTCCGGGCACAGTTGCGCGGCTTTCCTGAGACAGGAGAGGGCCTCTTTGTGCAGTCCTGTTTTCCAGTATGCAATACCGAGGTTACAGCGTGCGGAAGGGTTGTCCGGCATTTGCTCCGACGCTTTTTTAAGATAAACCGACGCTTCTTTAAAATTACCTTCTTTCAGTCTGGCCAGGCCTGTTTCGAGGTTAGCCTCGCCTGAGCTGCAGCCGGAAATAATTAATAACCCCAGCAGTAATGCTGTAAGCGCAGGTAAGGCCGAATAACACAGTTTTATGCTCATAAAGTTGATTCCGTGTGCAATATATAATACATCCGTACATAGTCCAACAGCAAATACCCCAAAATTAACGCTTGCATTCCGTGGCGTCCGGTTGTACTTTTTGCCCCCGCTGAAAATTCAAAAGGTAATAAGATAATGAAAAAAGATATACATCCAAAATACGAGGCAGCAACGATTACCTGTGCCTGCGGAAATGTGATTAATACACGTTCAACCGTTAAGGAAATGCAGGTAAACACCTGTTCTTCCTGTCACCCATTCTTTACGGGGCAGGCCGCGCTGCTCGATACGGAAGGCCGCGTCGAACAGTTCAAGAAACGTTACGGTCGCACAAAGAAGTAGCTTCGCGCGTCACGGGCCGGGTTGAATTAGCTTATTCTATCCGGCCCGTTTTATTTTTCCGGTTATTCCGAGTTCCGGCTCCTGAATCCTGCACTCCGGTTCCATCATGATTGATAGAGCGTACATACAACGAAGAATTGCGCGGCTAAACGAAGTAGAGAATGAATTGGCAAATCCTGCCGCTGCAGTCAACCAGAAGAGATTCCGCGAACTGCTTCGGGAGCATTCTGATCTCCGGAGGTTCAAGGAGAAGGCTGATAGATTTACACGTCTCGAGGACGATGCTCGTGAGCATCGGGAGTTGATCGAAAGCGACTCAGCAGATCCTGAGCTCAAGGCGCTTGCAAAAACGGAGATGGCGGATGTTGAGAAGGCGTTGCCTGTCGCCGAACGGCAACTTCTTGTCGCTCTTCTTCCGCCTGATGAGAGCGATGGCCGTAATGCGATAATGGAAATTCGCGCAGGAACCGGGGGCGATGAGGCGGCACTCTTTGCCGCGGATCTTTTCCGCATGTACAGTCATTACGCTGAGAGCCGGGGCTGGAAAATTGGCATGATTGATGCCAGCACAAGCGAGATAGGTGGATATAAAGAGGTTGTTTTCTCGGTGGAAGGATCCGATGTTTATGCCGCTCTGAAATATGAAAGTGGAGGACATCGTGTCCAGCGCGTTCCGGTTACTGAAGGTTCAGGTCGAATCCATACCTCGGCCGCAACCGTGGCGGTATTCCCGGAAGCCGACCAGGATGACGATCTTGAGATCAAGCCTGAAGATATAAGGCTTGATCTTTTCTGCTCGTCCGGTGCGGGAGGCCAGAGTGTCAATACCACCTATTCAGCGGTAAGGATAACGCATTTATCATCGGGCCTTGTTGTGCAAAGCCAGGATGAACGGTCCCAGCAGCGCAACAAGGTAAAAGCCATGGCTGTTCTGAAGGCCCGCCTGCTTGATTTGAAACGGCGTGAAGAAGCGGAGAAAAAAGGGGATTTCCGTCGTTCGCAGATAGGGTCTGGTGACCGCAGTGAACGGATTAGGACCTATAATTTTCCCCAGAACCGACTGACCGATCACCGGATTAATTTCACCCTTTACAGCCTCGATAAGGCTATAGGGGGTAATATCGGCGAGCTTCTTGTAGCGTTGCACGAGCATGATATTCAGTTGCGGCTTGATGAAGAGATGAAGAACATGGGCATTGCCCAGCCGTCGAAAACGTAAGAATATTAGACCTCAAGGCGTATGAAGGTGTGCCGTATGTGCTCTGAAGTGAGTTGGTCCTGATGGAAATCAAATCAAATACCGTAAAAGATATTCTGACGGCCGGTGCCGAATTTCTTTCTGCAAGAAATATTGAACAACCGCGTTTGATTTGTGAACTCCTTGCCGGCAGGCTGCTGAATTGCAAGCGCCTGGAGCTCTATTTGAAATATAATATTGTTCTTGGTGATAAGCTTGTTGACGCAATGAAGAGGG
>Ga0156394_1041_pt1 | contig 18906 bp, 9 predicted proteins | sample RifOxyA3_FD_108038 | JGI IMG/M metagenome (GOLD analysis project Ga0156394, IMG submission 108038) | Lentisphaerae bacterium RIFOXYA12_FULL_48_11 | reverse complement strand
TTATCGTGATGCACCGCTTCACTCGCCTTCGCCAGGATGCCCCGCGGCTTGCCGCGGGGAGCTTCACTCATCGGCGATTTTGGCAGCCATTTGTCGAGATGTCCTTTGCCCCATTATTCTATCCGCGCAATTTGTGGCACGGAAGAGCGCTGACGAATGTCAAGGCGTCGATCGACTTGTAATTCTTGAAAAACAAGATCGGACCTTCTCTACCCCGGTTTCGGGTGAAATCGTAAACGCACAAATCAAGATTCTTGCCACCAAGGCTGACCCACATTCGCCCGGTTTGTGATCCCGGCTGGCCAGGAGATAGAAGCCTTATCGGTGTGTCGTCGGAAAGAGCTACACCCGTAGAAAGCGACTCCTTCTTCATCAAATCCAGTAAAGGTATAAGGCTCTCGGCCACCTGGGATTCCCAGTCCCACATCGTCTGACGCGGAATATTTACGCCATATCACTGAAATATATATTCCTGCCTGTAAAGTGGAAGACAATCGTAAAACTTGCTAACCAAGACCTGCGCTAAAAGTCCGGCGTCTGCCGTGCTCTTCTCAACCAACACATGCGGAGCGGTAGCTATCTTTACGCCATCGCCGTCACAAGTGCAGTCCGAGCATGCATATTTCGGGCTCATACCGATTTACCTTTATTGTCGCGGGACTGTAATCCTACCGCTCTGTCACTTCTTCGCCGACCTTTGCAAGATTTTCGCCGCAACAACTGCATTTCTTTTCGCAGTCAGGTATATCCTGGACTATGTCCGTCCGTTCGAAATGTTCCGGTATGGGCGGCGATTGTAATTACGCCTGGGACGGGAAGTCTTGTCGTCTTCATCGTCGGAGTCTTCTTTAACCGCCGCCTTAGCCTCGTTCAACGCTGCAGCCCGATCAGCTCCGTCCGTGAGCCAGCTTGCCGAATTATTCGCCCGCACTCCAACTCGGAAATATAACTTCGACCGGCACTGCTTCAGGCATGGCCACTGTAACTTCCGTAAGATGCGCTTCTCTCGGGTTCTTCTTGTAAAACCAACTCTTGAATGTCGTCAGCTTGATCGAACGCTCTTCGCAAAACGCCGCCTGACTCTTTGCCCCGCTGGCCTTGAACTCCTCAACCAACTGTTCACGTTCCTGCACGCTGCGTCGCCGCAGAACTCGCCGCCCTTCTACTACAGCATCTTGTTCATTCATGCCGCCCGTATATCACGGCCGGTCAACGTCGTGAAGGGGGTGCTTCGCGCAACGCTTACCGTTCGATTAAGACATTCAATCTAAAGGGGTGACGAGGTGTAACGTTTATGTTTAATAAGCGTTAGTGGAAGATATCTTGAAGTAATAGGCGGTAGCATTGGTCATTATATTAAACCATTGAGTATAGATGCCATTGGAAAGTCCTGAATGAACATAATTGGTATAGACAGGAGAAACGGGGGCCCATGTTATATCATTCAGGTTGGTGCAGTACCATGGTTGGGGCTTGATATCATTGGTTGCGACCGTGACAAACGAAATGTAAATGCTGTTTGTCAGTCTGAAAAAATTGCTGATTGTAATCGAAACCACATACGGAGGATTATTATTGCCGTATTCAACAAGGGTCTGATTGATGTTGATAGATCCGGGAGTGGCATATCCTCCAGGTATTATGCTGTTTGTCCATATTAAGCCTGTGGTATTAGTTCCTATGACCCAGATTGGTTCATCGACAACAAAATCCTTTGTGGCTGTATATATAAATCCATTCATTGCTGAACCACCAACTCCATATGATACCGCATATTCGTATGCGCCCATGCTGCGAACGAGGCGTATTCCTCCGGGATCATGAAGATAGTAACCGCTGGATTCATTAGTTAGTGTGCAGTTTCTGTTTGTCAATGAAGTTTCGGCGAGCAGCCAGAATCCATATCCATTTGTGATATAAGGAAGTGTGTTTGTGATTATATAATCCCCGTATATTGAATAATCGGTATTTAGAAGTTGCAGGTGCCAGTTTGTCAAAATGGAGCCTGATTTGCCGCATATCTCGACAAAGTCATTATTGTTATCAAAGAGGGTGGCGTAGTTGAATTCATTAATCCATGCTGAACCAGTCGGACAGGAGTAGACGAAATAATATGGCACGCGTGAGGGTTTATTTGAGTTGAGGTCGATGGGTGAATACCAGGAAGGGTTTGTGAAGTTGGTATAAACCTTGGGGCTTACATTGGAAGCAAACCAGCCGTCAAATGAACACCAGACGTAATATTGAACTACTGTGTCTATTCCAAATGCAGGGATGTGGGATGAGGATGTGAGTATGGTCTGGTACGCATCGTTACTGATCACTACGTCCAGAGGGATATAATTTGTTGCAGGCCAATTGGTCGCCCAGGCATTGGTCCCTACATGGTAATATAAACGGGGAACGATATTGGATGGTGCGAAAACAAAGTTCTTAAGTGTGGCTTGCACATTCACAGTGTTAGTGAAAAGGGGCTGGGTCGGCAGTAATATGACATCGTCAATGTCAAGACTCGCAGCCAGCGGCTCAAATACCCCGACATTGTCTATGCACAATCTGGAGAGGTTTATATTGGTATCACTTGATAGTCGCAGGTAGAAGTTTGTCTTAATGTAGAAGTTTGTCGTGAAAAAGCGGTATTCGCTGTTCGTAATGCCTGAAAGTGTAAATAAAGGAGAACAACTTTCGTCAGCTGTCAGGTAATTGGTTGATGCATAAACGTTTATTACAGATGCGTTTGTGCCTGATGAGTCCCATCTCCTGTACCAGAATGAAATCTCGCCGATTCCGTTTTTCATTTCCGGCGTCTGGACACATGGCTTAAAAGCGGAGAGGGATACACTTGGTCGTGTACCGCTATTGATACTATTGTTTAAAAACCCCGATTTCCCTTCAAAAGTACGATTTGCCTGATTGGATGTTATAAGGGCATTATAGGCCCACCACATTTTTTCATCCCTGGCACGATAATCTGATATCTGCAGATTGTTTATGTACAGTATGGGGCCACCTCCCGGATATTGGAGGGCACTGTTTGGTATGTTTATAAAGGACGATCCGCTAGGCGAGCGGTATTGCGGCGGATTCCACCCATATCCTCCACCTCCCTGGAAAAGTTGAACTTCGATATCATGCCAGCCGGCAACAGCGATATTCACGGTTCCTGTTTTCACGATAACACCGTGGCCATAGTCATTGTTCACAACTGTTGTGCCGTCAATATACAGCTTGCTTCCGTCATCGGATGCAGTTGTAAAGGCCCAGAGGCCTTCTTCGGGGAGATTTATTTTTCCTTTCCACCGTATTGCGAAGTTCGTCGGCGGGTTGCCGCATATACTCACGAGGGCTATTTGATTGGTGATTGTGAAGTTTGTACAGACACCTGATATGTATGGCGTCAACAGGTCGAAATTGGGCAGGGCACCCCATGCAGCACCATCGTAGGTGTAAAACTCATATGTCAGGTATGTATAGGCAGGTTTAACGCTCGTATGTGCTATGCGAACATACTGAGTATGCTCCTGGTTGAATGGCAACGAGAATGAGTTCCAGCTTGTATTATAGGCTGTGGTGACAGAATTGGTTATTGTTGACCAGGTGTTTGACCAGTCCGGAGTAAGTTCAGGGGGAATAGTCTGTTCAATCTGGAACGTTACTGGTCCGTTTTCAACCTTGTAGTCAAAAGATAACGTTCCTACACCTGTTGTCATTAGCATTGTTGTCAGGCCTTGGAAATTGGTTGGATTTGCTCTGGATCTCCAGAATTCAAGTACATGATCGCTGGTATTCGTATCGTTGTATGGCCCGACCCAGACTTCGTTGGCTTTCCACCCGCTGTAGTTGGTAAGTACCGTGTCGCGCCATGAGCTAAGGCTCAAGTTATCCACGGCAAGGTTTCCTGCACCTGTGGTATGCCGTATTCTGGCAAACGCCCTGTCCCAGTTATATACCTGGAATTCTGCGTGTCTCCAGTTAAGATTACTTGCGCTTAATGTGGGGCCGGTTTGTGTCCATCCGCTGGACGGTGGATAATTGGTATAGGTTGCGTCATATTCGCGTGTTTCGACTACGAAGTTAATAGTGTCGTTCGGATAACCCTTCCTCGACCATGCCTGCTGGGCATTGTCTACACTCCATTTTCCGTCAGGATCCTGCCAGTTTCCTGCACTTCCTGCAAAGGTGTCGGAATAACGGTCCGTTGCTTCGGTTACATATATATTGCTGAGCAATACATTTGTGCTGGTTGAAAGATTTTCTATCCGGTAATAGCACGGACTGTTGAAAGGAGACGATTCGTACAGCCATGTTCCTGAAGGTATCAGGGTTGGCCCAAACATGGTCGTCCAGCTGCGTCCATCAGGCGAGGCAAGGAGCTGGATAGCTATCTTGTTGCTTGCGCCTGCGATCTGGTAGTTGAACTTAATTCTGGAAGGAGAATAGGGTATATATGGGGATGTAATGTTTGGTGTTAATGACTGGACGGAAATGCTGTCAACACCGAGCCATTGACCGGATGTTGTGACCTGGCTCTTGTAAATGCGTGCATATTTGGCCGTTGAGGGCAACGGGGTTACCTGATAAGCGTTCCAGTTAGTCAGAGTTCCTGAAGTTGCAGTCTTTGCTCCGTATTCACAGAAAGCATTATTTGAAGCTGTGCTGTACCATGTTGCCCATATCCAGTTGGAAGAACGTTCTATGGTGGATAAGGTAAATTCATCCATGAATCCATGGTAGTATTGATCGGAGGTGAACCATGATTTTCCTATATAGTTGTTAAACCTTGTTACAACATTAGGTTTATTGATGGTCTGGGATGCCACTCTAATACCATTCTTATATATGTATGCTTGACCGTTTGTAGTGACTGTTGCTGTGAAATGTTGCCATGTGTTGTTTGCAATAGCGCCTGATGCTTCTATGGCGCTGTCGGATCCACCATTACGAACGTGGAACCTGAGGTCACTGCTCGTTCCTTCTCTTGCAAATATGATGTTATTATTTCCCGAATTAATAACAGTACTGCTGCTGAAGTCCATGAAACGTGCCCAGTTTTTACTTGAGAGCGGGTATGCCCACAGTGAAATGGTGAAACCCGGGAAATTGGCCATACCTTCCGGTATGTCGATGTGCTGATTGATGCCGTCAAAGCAGTGCGATTCTCCAATCAATCCACTCCTTCCTCCAGTTGTATACGTTCCGAAGGGAGTTCCATCATATCCCTTGGCAGAAGAGTCTCTCAGTTTGTCCGATTGGTTCATATGCCAGACACCCATGTAGTCTTCCGACCATGTTGATCCGTTAGTGGTATAAAGAGGTGGATTGACAAGGTTGGTTCCACCCCAGTAAGCCCATATATAGCTGTTTGTGCTTGAAATTTCCGGTACTTGGACCCAGACAAGCGACTTACCGCTTTCGTACTGGCTGTTTGTCGCAAATCCATACTTTTTCGACAGATACATGTGAATCTGGTTTATTTCCGGTGATGCCAGTACTCGACTGTAAATAATCACTTCGGCAATCTGGCATTTTGACACCTCGTTATTTCCTCTGTATCCACTAAGCTGCAATCTGCCTATCATATAATTGTTATTCCCTGAGCCAGTGTCCTGGCTTGTCAGGAGCAAGCCGTCCTTCCAGAAAGAGGCCTTGGGGTCCGGATCGCTGTTTATGGTGCCGGTATACATATGCCAGTTGGTGTTACCGTTGCCGGTATCGTGGATCCAGCCTTCCGCAAAGAAACGTTCATCTCTGTTGCCGTGGTGGCCAAATAAATAATTGCGGTCCATGGACGCAACAACTCGTTCATTGTCGCCTCCTGTATATCTGGATACGGCGATTATTGTATAATCCTTTAGACTGTCGAAGTTGTAAGATGTCCACATATAGCTGCCATTATAAGTAACTGCAGCCTGCCGGTTCAGGTTCATCAAGTTGGTGGTAAGCGTGCTGTTTCCTGAACGATTTAAGACATGCCGTCCTAATCCTGACTGATCCGCCCAGTTTGTTACATAACCACCATTGACGGCAACGCCAGTGTCAGCCTTTATCCAGAAAGCACAGTTTGTGATGTTGGTCGGGGAAATAGTGGCGCCGTTATCCCATGTTTCGATTTCGTAGTTTAGTGAACGGGTTGCATTGGAATCAGAGAAGCGTAAATCGGAGCCATTAGTGGTTGCGAAATCAGAATATTGGAATCCGGAAATATTGTTTGAGCTCAAAGTTACAAGGACAGGGAAATTTGTAAGGGTTCCGCTTTTGTTATAACCTTTGAAGCGGATTTTTGCCTTGTGAGTGTACCAAAATGAATTGTCTGTGTTTGTGAATGTCAGGTGGACCTGCCAGTTGGTTGCATTTGTAGATGTCTGAACCTGGAACTCTATATTGTTTGTTCCCGTATTCTTGCAATAGAACGATATACTTTCCGCGCCATTGGTAAAGTAAGGTGTTTGTATGTACGAATTGGTGAATGATCCATCATTTCTGAGCCAGGCGGCGTTGGAAGGGGAGTAGGCGCCAAGTGACGATGTTATATAACCATTATTAAGTACCCAGTTGTTGGCGTTTGTATATATACCCCAGTTCGTAACGGACCATGTGTCAAAGGTCTCTACGGCGTTTTGTGCATCACTTTTAGGGGGAAGAAGGCAATATCCCGTGTTTGTTGGTTGTCCTCCAGAAATGACCCAGCCTGAATTGGACCATGTGCCTGGAGGCTGGCTCCATGAGTAAAACCGCTGAATATCCATGCCTTTTACGGCGACGCTGTCCACCAGGATATCCGCTTCCCTTGTCAGGAACCCGATTGTTCCCGGACTCATAAGGGCATTAACCGAGGCATCGTAATAGGTTAGTTTCAACTGGCCGTCGTAATAGGCTTCAATGCAAACACCCAGATCATTTGTTACTGTTACGAGTTTGCACTGATGAGTTCTGTTTGTGATGGTGCCAGTAAAAGGAGTGCTGTTGGTAAGAGTGGTCCATGTGCCACCTTTTTTCCTGAGAAGTGAGACGTTGAGCCGGGAAAAATCAAATCTGTTGAGCCTGTATTCGTAGTAATTGTTCTCATTCAGAGAGCGGGAGAACATGGAGAGATAAGATAGTCCTTCCGATGTATTTGTGCTGCGAAGATATGCTTCAACGGAGATGTTTGTCCATGACGGTGGCGGCGCTCCGTAATACGTGTAATAATGATCTTCCGATATGGCGCGATAATCGAAGGTGAATGACTGCAGTCCGTCGGTTATTCGCAGGATATCTGTGCAGACATAAGACAGATTGGGTGTGGTATTGAAAACGCCGAATCGATTTGAGCTTGCATCCGCCTTTATCGCCACATAATCGAACCACCAGAAATTACTGGAAGGGTTCTCGAAACCAAATGGTGGCGATGCTATTGTAACATATTCAGATGTAAGTATGGATGACGTGAAATCTTCCATAGCGCCGTTGCCGGCGGTTCCGACATAAGTGGTGTTTAAAGACCAGTCGTCAAAATCTTTCGGGAAGACGGAGATTCCGTAAAGATCAAGACTTTCTTCGAAATAGTCGGGAGACGCCTCCCAATTGTTGAAATCCTGATAGACGCCCCTCCTTATGACATAGTAATTGTTTGTGGTGTTGATTTTGAATGTGACGGCACCATAATAATTGGTGTTTATGTTTATTATGATGTTGGAAGTGCTGGTGTCTCCGTAGCTGGCCTGGGGTAGTGTGAAATTGATCTGGTCTGTGTCACCAAAGAAATTTGTTTCGGCTGAATAAACCGACCCGGTATATTGCTGGAAACCGGCAAAGTTAACGTTGATTTGGGATACTGCGGGGTTGGTGTATTGCCATACTCCCATCCATTCATTGTCGGCACTTTGCTCCATTGAGACTGATCCGATACTGCCCATGATGACCAGGCTTCCATACGGTGAGACAAACCGACGGACTGTGTAAGAATAAAATTGATCAGGTAACTCGCTCGTGCTTGCTGCATCGGGCGAGAATGCGGGGCTTGCTTTCTCAGATATTGCAGAATTTGTATAGTAATACCCGTCAAAGTCACAGCGGATAAAATAAAGAATGGCGCCGGCAGACTGAGGGGGGATCTCTCCTGCATAGGTGTTGCCACCTGCCCATGACATGCTGTTTGTCTGCCATGATGCGGTTATAGAGTCAGGTTTATAGCAGATTTTCGGGGCGAAGCTGAATGCCGGGAAGTTTGTGTTAAGTGATGTTATTGTGGCAATGATTGTGACGTATTCGCTTGCGGACGGGTACCCGGGAGCAAAAGAGATATTGGTTATGATGACATCAGCAGGCGGCGGGGAAATGACAATGTCGTCGATTCCGAGATATTGTCCTGATACTCCATAGTCGTTAGTCTTAACGAGTCGCACGTAGAGGCTGGTATATGCATTTATCGGCATGCAGTTTTCGGACCATACTCCTATTGTCGAATTGGTGATGAATCCCTGGACAACCCAGTCAGTCCCGTTCGTGGAAACTTCGACGGATATCACGTTGTCGCCAAGCGTGGTAGACTGGCTTTTGAAATAGATACTGCCTATGCCGTTTGTCATTATTGGTGACTGAATGAATGGCGGGTTGGCCGGAGAAGATGCATAATCCATAAGCCATGCAGCGAACGACAAGGAGGCTGGGGCATACCATCCGCCATACTGGTCGTCTTCTATTATTCCCTGTGAGACGGACCATGAGTCGTTCCAATTAATGTGGTCGCCCCATGTGGGCGGCCAGGGGTTACTAACGGAGTCCCATGTCGGGGCTCCCCATCCATTCAGGGGATCATCAAAATTCTGTATGCGGGAAGACAGGCCACCTTCGTTGTTGGTATATGACGAAAGAGCGTACGGTGCAAGGGCTGGATAAGTTGCAGGTCCTGCACGGAATCCGTCATAGGTGCACTCGAAATAGTAATCCACCTGGCCGGGAGCACATGGCGGGATAGTTCCATAGAATGTGTTGTTTGACAAAGTCATCAGGCTGGAGTCGAAGACTTCTGACGATGGCGCACGATAATAGACGCGACAGGAAAGGTTGGATGCTCCGTTGGTGATCGTACGATCAATAGTGACAGTGACCGGATATTCACTTGATGGAGTGGCGGGGTCAAATGTCGGGTTCGTCAGGATTACGGCTGCTTTTGGTGCTGTGACTGAAATTTCGTCCAGACAGATTTGTGATTGGGGGTCCGGCGCATTGGTGTTGTTAAGAATGCGCACATAGTGATAATCCGGGCTGCCGATCACATATGAAAAATAGGTGTAATCAACAGAAATAAGATTGGTAACCTGTGCGACGTCGAACCAGTTTGTTGTGTCTGCAGACTTTTGCAGTGTAAGGCCGGCAGTCGGTGAGCCTGATGCGGTGAAATTGCGGTACCAGAAACTTACCATGCCTATTCCGTTCGTGAGGTTCGGGCTTCTTACAAATTGTTGTGTTCCCTGGTCGTAGGAGAGGATACATGAGTTGTTGGTGAAACAGAGGGGTGTTTCGTTGGCCTTGTTTAATCGGCCATTGGAAATCACCCAGCTCTCGCTGTTTGTATATGTTCCGAAGTTGGTAGCTGTTGCGCCCCATCCGGTGAAGTCAACAAACGCACAGTTTTCAATACTGTAATTTGTGCTGATTTCGTTGAAAAGGAAGCTGAGGTGATTGGTTGCAGGCCCGTTAATATAAATGTTTGTATCACCTGGAGTAAGCTTTCCGTATACAGACAGGTTGGAAATCGACTGGCTTGCATCACCCCAGTTGGTACCGCTGGCAATGAAGTAGAATACAGGGTTAACCATATTGGTGGTTGTTGTAACAGCCTGCCACTGATTATTGGAGGTAAGGATCATGTTGGTTGACGTCGATCCTTTTACCTGGACATTGGTATACAGAGAAGAAAATGGTTCGCGGCGAACGACGAACAAGGCATTGTTCGTTGGAGCCGTTGATGGCCAGTAGTTGGTCGAGAAAATACCGTATACACCATTGAATGTGGCTTTAATGTAGTAATAAACTTTACTGCCGGCATTTGATGGATTGGGTATGAACGATGGGTTTGTGTAATAATAGTCGGCGCCTGTGGTGACCATTGAAATAGGGGAGAAGGAAAAACCGTCGTCGAGACTGTAGTATGTGGTGGCTGTAATGTTGCTGGCAAAGCCGAGAGGTATTACTGATGCAGCAACGAATGTCTGGCCGGTAATTATCTGGGGATCGGGTGAAAGTGATACATTTGTTATTGTAACACTGGATGGAGGAAGTGTAATGGAAATGTCGTCAATTCCGAGGTATTGACCTGCTGTTCCGAGATCATTGGTTTTAACCAGTCGAAGATATGTGTTGCCGTTGATGTTTAACTGGATGGAATTGGTAACCCATCCGCTAATTGATGAATTAGTGATAAAGCCATGAACTGTCCAGTTTGTTGAGTCGCCCGTTTCGACGGAGATAATATTCTCGCCTGATGCCGTTGAGAGACTTGCAAAAGATACGGTACCTATTCCGTTGGACAAGCATGTGGACATGATATACGGAGGGTTGGCTGGGGCGGATGCATAATCCATAAGCCATGCGGCGAACGACAAGGAGGCTGGGGCATACCATGCTCCCATCTGGTCATCTTCTACTATACCCTGGGATACGGACCAGAAATCATTCCAGTTAAAGTGATCGCCCCACGTCGGGGGCCAGGGATTGCTAACGGAGTCCCATGTCGGGGCTCCCCATCCATTCAGGGGGTCATCAAAATTCTGGCTGTAATCATCTGCTATGGCTCTTGTGCATAAAGCAACCACGAGGAATGAGGCAATCGACATTATTTCTAAATGTTTTTTCATCATCATGCCTGTTTGGCTCTGTCAGGCAGCATCTATTGTACCAGCAGTAATCAATACTGTCTGCTGAATGGCAAAGTGCTGTCCTTGACCTGCAGATATTGTATGAAAAGGGAGGGGGAATCAACCATCTATTATTTGTAATTTTTTTGCAAACTTTTATGGGGAAAATAAGAGAAACAGTATTGGCTCAAGGTGGCCATGGCGGACGGCACAATTAAGAGCCTTCTCATGGAAGGTTCTAAGCCGCCTGTAAGATTGCAGAAATAGTCCGAATATCGAAGAGCAGATTACTGGTTAACTCTGATATAAACTGGATCCTACGGCGTATGGCAATAGCAGATAAGCTTGTTTTTGCTCTAAGGTATATTATTGGTTGCCACAATTCTATAGAAGGACGGCACGCTGTTGGTAATTGGGTTAAGTTCCGCCCAGGTATTTGTGGGATTTCTTTGTACGTTTCCATCCACGAGGATCCATCCACCAATCACGATATTGGTCGATCTTTTTACCCCGAACGGCGGCAGCCCGATATCCAATGCCGGACTTACCCATCGAACATATTGCGTACCACCTAGTTGATAGTGGCTGAGTATTTTGAAGTAACTGCCTGCGTCGGTCGGGTCAGTTGATGCCAAGTGCTCCTGCCAGTTGGTGTATCCATCACCGTCTGAGTCGAGTAAGGCCCCTGCATCATTTGTTCCTGCGGCTGGTGCGTATGTCGCCAGCCACCAGTTCGGCGTTCCTGCTGCAGGTCCGGCATTGGTAGCCATAATGGCGCTGAAGTTGCCAAGGTAGGTGTGTCCATCGCTTGTGACATTTGTGTAGGCCACTAACTGTTCCGGTGTTCCTGTTGTTCCATCTTTTACGACAGAATCAAATATCCAGTGGGTATTTAAAATGTTGGTGAACGTAATGGTCGCTCCGTTGGTGACCTCAACGATGCCCTGAGGAGATAGCTGTCCTCCGAGGGCCAGTATGTTTGTTGCTGTAATTACCCAGCCATATCTTGTTTGATCGTTCGTTACCACGAAGTCGTCAATACATCCTGTTCCTGAGATTGCAACCCCTGACATATAATTGCTTGCTCCTGTCAGATTGTTCGCAACCACAAACCAAGAACCTGTTCCTACCAGACCCTGGCCGCTTGTCGTGGGGAGTTGATACGCGAATTCATTTGTGATTGGGGATGCCCCGTCGATCTGCACCTGGAAGGATTTCTTGGTGGGAGATGTTGTGTGATCCATGGTAACTGTAAGACGATGCCATTCGTTTGAATTAATGGTTGGCGAGAGAATGACGGTAAATTGGTTGGAATATACCGAAATGCTGTAACGGCGGCTATGGTAAATCACCAGGTTTTTATTGGTATTTACAAAGAATGCAGATTGGATGGATCTATCGTTTGTTACGGAGGTTGGCGGGTTCTCGTCACTCCACGGCTGGAACTGAACCATTGTGTCAATCCATACTTTCTTGCCGGCGTTGGTTGATGGCTGGAACTGGTTTGTTATTGCGTAGTTTTCTGTGTTCAGTATCACGTACTTGTTGTGTGTCTCATATCGAAGAGGTGGCAGGGCGAGAGTATAGCTTAACGCTGCGTTTGTGACAATCGCGCAAGAACTTGTCGGGGCATTCCATCCTTGAAAACCAATTATTGTAGTATTGTTGGCGATTGTTTCGAAAGCATCCCCGAAAGGTATCATATTTGTTGTAATCTGTGCTGATGCTGTAGAAAGGCTCAATGCAATTATGCATGAGATTACCGGCCCGCCGGCAGTAACTCCCCGTTTTTGTCTCATTTTCCATCCCATTCTCATGTCAGTCTCTCCTGTCCACGAGCATTCGCTTGTAACTTCATCACTTTTATATGTAGTTATGTTACATCGTGTGGAGAGCCGGGTCAAACGTTTTTCTCTAAAATTCCATTTGCGGAATTAATAGAATCAGTTGAGGAAATGAAATTTCTTGCCCAACAGTTGTAAAAGAAATATCATTAATCAAAGGATGGAAGGGGTGGCAATGAAGACAGACAAAAGGTGTAGTTGTTTTTCGCTGGTTGAAATGCTTGTCGTCATGGGGGTTCTTGCCGTCTTGTTTGCTTTAGTCATTCCCGGAATTACGTCTGCCAGAGAAAAGGGGCGGGCCGTCCGCTGCCAGAATAATTTAAAAGAATTGCATGCAGCTGCAATAAATTATGCCGGCAGAGGCGCGGATAATTATCTGGGTCAAAAAGATTTACCGCGGTCAAGAAGCAGTGAATGGTTTGTTGAGGAAACAGAGGAATGGCGAAATGTTGTAGGCTGGGTAGATTGGGTCGGGCACCCCAAGCACTCCGTTGGAGACAGGGGGTACGCCAAGTGGTGGGGGCCTGATGCTTATAAGTCAATTACCAGTACTGACAAGGGGTGGTGGGACACGACAACGTTATGGGAGTTCACCGGACAAAGTTTGAAAATTTATTCTTGTCCAACCTTTGTAAGAAGCGATGTGGCTGGGGCAACATCGCCTGATAATAAAAATCTTACCTTTAATTATGATGTTACGTCTGCCGGTGCTGTTTTGCGAAGCTACGGAATGAATATGGCTGTAAGCGCACAGAATCCGGGGAGCGGTGCTGATAGCAGGAAAATCCTTTTTGCCGATATGTCGGCTGTGGTCACAACCAATGGTGTGACCATTGCTTCGCGATGTCTTCTGACCAAGCCCGGAACTTTCAATACAGACTTTGCGAACTGCTGGCATGTCGATGGGGAGTTTCAGACAAACGTTATTTCGGCTAATTATTGCCGCGAATCAGTGGGCACCTATCACGGAGGAAAGGCTAATGCAATTTTTGTGGATGGGCATATAGAGACCATTGATCCTCGTGATACATATAAAGCATTTTCCGGAAAATGGTAACTGTTGCTTGTTGGTTTTTGCAGAAGTTCCGGGCTTGTTTACCCATTTCAATGGCTGGTTTGGTTGTGGAAACTGCGGGTTTCCGTCCGCAGTTTTTTGTTTATAGATGGGTCCTTGTATTTTAAGTTGAGCAAAGTGATGGCAAATTCGTGAATTTTTGTTTTGATTTGTCTGCTCAGTGTGCTTAACTTCTGTCTTTATATTTAGGAGGTGGTCCATGAAGTATTTTAAGATGAGCGCTTGTTTGATTTTATGCCTGCTTTTCTTTGTAGCCGTGCCTTGCGGGAAGGTGGCCGCGCAGCAGGGGCGATCGGCAAGGGGACCTCAGACAACAACAAAAGGTGTGGCTCTTCAGCCGGGTGTTAAAGCTCTTAATCCTGATCAGATCGTAAAGCTGCGGAAGCTTTCCGGCGTGGGCCGTCGTGGCTTCGTGAAGAATCCTGAATATAGAACTTCTATTGGAGGCACCGTTGGCGTTGACAAGGATTGGTCGCAGATAACACTCGAATATGCTACTGCGCCCGAGTGGGTTGATGATCTGACTTTTCAATTCTACGCTGTTTCTGTGGCGATGATCGAAGGGGTTAAGACATACAGCTTTTACAAGTCTGCTGTAAGGTATTCCGACATAGAGCGAGGCGTTAATCACACTTGCACCATGTTCCTCAGGCCCAGTGCCGTTAAACGTTTTGGTGAATTGTTTGCTGTGGCCGTGGAAGTTTCTTTTAAAGGAATGGTTGTTGACGAAATGACGGAAGAGACTCAGAAGATGCCTCCGAAGTGGTGGAAGGATCCGACCGTGGTTGAAAATCCTACTACAGTTGCAAGGGAAGGCTATCTTTTGAACAGGGCTCAATCGCCGTTTGCGCTAATCAGTGGGCCAAATGAAGGTTTTGAGTTTATAAGATAAGACGGGTGTAAAGAATGTTTGAATCTGATCGAGTATTAGCTCTTGATGTCGGGGCGAGCAAGGTAGTCGTTGCTGAGTTCGCGGTTCCAAGGGGACGCCCCATCGAGTTGCTTAATTATGGAATAGGCCGACTGGATATCACTCCTGAAGGGGAGTCTGATGTCTCCGCATATATCGTTTCCACTATACGTGATATTATGCGGGAGAAATCGATCAAGGTTGCCCCTCTTCTTATGAGTCTTTCGGGACAGGCCGTTTTTCCGCGTTTTGTCAAACTTCCTCCAGTAACACGTGATAAGATATTTCAGATTGTCCAGTATGAAGCAGAGCAAAATGTGCCGTTTCCTATAGAAGAAGTCGTTTGGGATTATCAGCTTATTACCGGGGACGATGGAGAGCTGAGCGTCATGCTGGTGGCTGTAAAGATTGAGAATGTCCAGAAACTGACGGAATGTGTGCTTGCTGCCGGAGTTGAGCCTGAAGTGGTGGATGTTGCGCCAATGGCTCTTTATAACACGGTCAGGTACAACTATCCTGATATTGAAGGCTGTGTTATGATCCTTGACGTTGGCGCCAGGTCTTCAAATCTTGTTTTTATCGAAGGGAGCAGAATTTTCAGCCGCAGCATTCCTGTCGCCGGTAATGCGATTACGCAGGAGCTTGCCAAGGAGTTTAATGTTGCATTTGCCGATGCAGAGCTGTTGAAGCTGCAGCATGCTTTTGTTTCTTTTGGCGGAGTGACGGCTGGTCCTGAGAACGAAACAGCCGATAGAGTCTCGAAGATTGTGAGGAATGTCGTCACGAGGCTGCATGCAGAAGTGAATCGCTCCATTAATTTCTACCGGAGTCAGCAGGGGGGTGGGACCCCGTCCCTGGTGCTTCTTGCTGGCGGTACTTCAATCATTCCTCATATGGATACTTTCTTCAGAGAGAAGTTGAAAGTTGAGGTAGAGCATTTGAACCCATTTGTGAATGTGGCTGTGGGTGGTAATTTAAATGCCGAAAAGGTTGCGGGCGATATGCATTTGCTGGGCGAGGTTGTGGGGTTGGGGTTGCGTCGTTCTCTTACCTGCCCTGTGGAAATCAATCTCATGCCTCCGGCTCTTGTCGCAAAGAAAGTTTTCCGGAAAAGACAACCATATTTCGGGATGATTGCAGTGGGTGTTGCGCTGATAATGCTCTGCTGGTGGGTCTATTTGGGTCATATGCAGAAGATAAGGAAAGCCCAGTTCGGGGTCGTGGAACAAAAGACCAAGGCGCTTGAAGCGACGATGGGTAATCTTCAGCGTGTTTTGTCTGACGAGAAGAAGGCGCGTGATAAAGCGGATAGACTCCTTGATATTGTACGTTTAAAAACCGTATGGATAGAGATCATAGAAGACGTTTATTCCCGCATGCCGGAAGGTATGTGGTTGAGTTCGTTTACTCCTGTGACTCAGGCTGTTGCCGGTACCAACCAGATAACTTATATTGAGATTGAAGGGAATGGTTTTGTGGACAAGCTGGTCGATAAGCCGGAGAAGTCTGCCATTGAAGAGTTCCGGGATAAGTTGAGAAGTTCTCCGTATTTTACAAAGAATACCGAGATTAAGAGGCAGCTGCTTAAAGAATCATACATGAGACAGTTCAGTATTTCGGTGGCGTTGAAACAGCCTATACCTGTGAAGTGAATATTATGAAGTTGGATAAGAAAAGTATCCTGATTGTTGCCAGTGTGACGATTGTTGTCCTGCTTCTTGTGTCAGCTGCATTCCTTCTGATTCGAGGCATTATGCAGTTTAACGACTCGGAGGCCAGGCTGGTTCTGGCAAAGAAGCGCTTAAAGGAGCTTTACGACAAAGCTCCTTTCCCGTCACAGGTCAATGTCGACAAAGAAAAAGAGAATGTAACCATTTTGAACGAGTGGTTTATGAAATTTGTGGCTGCCATGCGGAAATCGCAGATTGAGCCTGTTCAGAAGAGCCCGACGGTGTTTCTGAGCCTGTTGCAGGGGAAAGTTCCCGAATTGATTCAACAGGGCAATGCATCCTCGAAGGTTGTTGCAGATGACTTTGGGTTCGGGTTTGAGCGTTACCTGACGAGTGGAACTCCCCCCGAACCAAATGATGTTCCTCGATTGACCCAGCAATTAATGATCGTCGAGAAACTGTGTGAGGTTTTATTTTCTGCTAAGGTCGAGAAGGTGCTTGAAATTCAGCGCGAAATGTTTGAGGAGAATGTTGATGCAGCGAACGCTGAGGCTGCTGCACGTCCTGGTGCAGCTGGTGGCAGGGGTAGGGCGGCTCCTGTATCTGGAAAAGGGAAAACAGCGGTGTCTTCTTCAAAGCTTTTAAACAAGAATGCAGGATTGCTCAGAGAAGAAGATCTTTATGCTAGATTCAGATTTATCGCCGACTTTAAAGCGAAGGAGTCTGTGGTTCTTGAGGTTCTCAATCAGCTTGCCCGGAATGAAATGTTCATTGTTGTTGTGAGCATCGATGCCGCTCGCGAAAGTTCTGATCTTGCCGACATCAAACTTAAAATGACTCCTCCGGCCTCCGCGACGGCAGCTCAGACGCAAGTTGTTGCTGCGGATCCACTTGCGTTCTTGAATGCTCCGGCTGCTGCCGCGACAGCGCAATCGCCCGCGTCTGCTCAAATTTCTACTAATGCAGAAAAGGCATCGGTACAGGTTCCGGAGGAAAAGCTTGCCAGACTGGAGCGGATTGTATGCGGTCCTGATTTTGAAAAAACAATTAGAGTTAAGCTGATGCTTGATGTTTACAGGTTCAGGGGGGAATGACAGGTGTCGATATCGACAAATAATATTCTTGCATGGGTTAAAGGGCATTATGACAAGATTTTAGCTTTTCTTGTGCTGTTCTTTCTTTTGGGTTCGCTCCTTTATCTTGCTGTAAGTATTGGGGCCATGCACAGCGATAAACAGAAGTTTGAACAGGAAATCAGCAGCTATAAAGCCAAGCATCCTGATGTCATACAGGTTGATACCAAAATATTTGGCGAGGTTCTTGTCAGTCTGGAAAATCCCGTCCATCTGTCGTATTCTGGGTGGACCAATAAAATGATGTTTGTGCCAGACCGGCGTGTCTGGTGTGTCGATTGCAAAAAGCCGATACCGTTTGCGATTGCAAAATGTTCCTATTGTAATGCGGTTAATCCTAACCCGGCGGATGATCCGAACCTGGATTCAGATAAGGACGGGTTGCCGGATAAATGGGAAAGAGATAATCAACTGAGTCACCTTGACCCTGTGGATGCCGAAAAAGATTTGGATGGAGACGGGTTTTCAAACATAGAAGAGTTCATGGCGGATCCAAAAACAAACCCTTCTGATCCGCAAAGTCATCCTCCTATTACGGCAAAATTACGCGTTTTGAATATTGTGCCTGATCCATTCAAGTTGCGATTTAAAAGTGTCGTGAAACTTCCTGATGGAACCTTGAATTTCGGTTTGAATTTAAGGGGTGGCGCAAAAACATATTTTGCGAAACTCGGTCAGGAGATAAAAGGCGAAGGTTTTAAGTTGGTGAAGTATGAGCCAAAGACGGAGAAAAAGAATATCCCAGGCGTTGGCATGAGGGAGGTTGATGTTTCTGTCCTTACGTTACAGCGTGGAGATAAACTTATTCCTCTCGTTAAGGATCAGGATGTTCAGTGGGATGAGTTTACCGCGCAGTTGTTGTTTACCGTAGATAATAGCAAATACGTGGTGAAAATAGATCGTTTAATCGATTTGAAAAATGAGAAGTTCAAGGTAATAAATATTGACATTAAGAATCAAAGTGTATTATTAGAATCCGTCAATGATGGGCAAAAGACTGCTATAGAAAAATTTCCGGAAACCAAGAAAGATGTAGCAGAGGGTTCCATAAAGGATGTAACAGGGGAAGCTAAGAGCGAAGGCAATGTGAAGCCGGCAGAGAAGTAGGGAGAAAATCCACTATGAGATTTAACAAGCGGTTCGTCTTGGTGACGTTATATTCTTTTATGCTTTTTATGTGTGGAGGTGTTTCAGCTCAGAAGCTTGATGAGGCCGGAACGATTGCCGCTGAAACAACGAAACTTGATGATTTGCTTGATGGCTCAAGATCTGTAAAAACAAAGCCGGCGCTTCTTCTTGCTCAAGCTGCCCCCGCGGAACCCTTATTGCTGGAACCTGTAGCCCCAGTTGCTCCCGCTCCTGCTGCAGTTCCGAAAGAGACTGTCGAGACTTTAGCTGTTCAAGCTTTGGGAAACGCTCCTGCCGCTCCTGCAGAA
>Ga0156394_1309_pt4 | contig 18915 bp, 8 predicted proteins | sample RifOxyA3_FD_108038 | JGI IMG/M metagenome (GOLD analysis project Ga0156394, IMG submission 108038) | Lentisphaerae bacterium RIFOXYA12_FULL_48_11 | reverse complement strand
GTATGTCCTGCAGTCCGTCCAGCCTGATCCGCAGGTGTAAACGGCACGCCCTTCTGCAAAACGCGACACCTGTTTCCCTGCATCAAATGCCGCCCTGTATTCGGGGAATTCTGTCGCCAGCACGTCATTTAACACAGCCACGCGCCATTTCAAACGTGTGCCACAGTACTGGTGCCTCTCGGCCTCGGAGTGGAACCCCAGCCGCGAATCAGCCGCACATAGCACATCCAACCTTTGACTATTCCTGATCTCTTCACGAACAATAGACTCCATTGCCGTAAGTTGTTTCCGCGCATCAACCGGGGATAGATCAAACAGCCGGCTGCGCATCAGGTAAAAACGCATCATGTTGTAACCGCTTGCGAATTGAATACCGATCGCTTCCGTCAGGCCGATATCAAGCGTACGTTCGAGGTTGTTCCTGAATTTCGGCTCAAGCGTTTTCATAATGGAGACACCCTTGTTCCATTCTTCAGACATCTTCCGTGACAGGATGACGGCCTCGGCAAGTGAATGATTGTCCAGCACCTCGCCAATGGCATCTCCATATGGCCCTCCGACCAGCCACGTCGGCTGCAGCTGCTTGAGCGCGGGTTTAAGGTGCAACGGCCAGACGGGGGTCGAATGCATAGGTCCCCACCACTGGAAACGTGTTGAAAGTGGAAAATTTTGAAACCCGTCTGAAAAATGTTTCCAGGCCTGTACCACATTCTCCGCATCATCACCCCAGTCAGAGCGTGCCAGCGACTTCAGGAAATCATCCTCTGTGCCGGAAAAATCCTCGAAAGCCAGCCTGCCGGCGGCCTTGTTCATCACACCCGGATAATTTCCGAAATACCAGCACTGCATTACGCTGCCGATATTCATCCGCGGCATCTCGCGGTATTTGCCATACAGGATCGGCGGAACAGGCATGAAAGGAATTGTTGCCGATTCATGCGAGCATCCCACCTGGAGCTTCGCGGACATGGGTGTTTTGCCGGCTGATGCGTTCCCGGCAAACCGCGCGAAACGTTCGGACGGCCCAATGAATGAAAGCCAGTAATCCCCTCCTACCCTGGGACGATCCAGTTGGTATTTAACAGCTCCGGACTCGAAATTTATCTGTAATGTAACATCCTTAGGAACATGGGACCCAAGTTCATAAACCCAGGGAGAAAGAGGCTTCCACGAAGGCAGGTAAAGCCAGCAGATATATTCCGCATCACGATTCGCGTCTTTTATTCCCCGCACCATGGCATTCTGACTGTTGTAAAGCGTCTGCCAGTTCGGCACTTTGGAACAGCGCGGACAATTCGGTTTACGGTCATCATTCACCCCGATAGTGTCCAGGCATGAGGAACCGTGTTCACCCAGGGAAATATTGATTGATCCGCCAAGTCCTGGCACCTGGGAGAAAATCCAGTACACGGATTCGTAAATAAATTTCTGTGATTCTTCGGAATTCGGGCAGATCTGACGACGGGAAGGACTTCCGGCTCCTGCAAGATCAGGGTGCGCCTTAAGCATGGGGTCATCCGGCGAGTAGAAGCCTTCCGGCTCATTCGAGTATAACCAGATCTTAATGCCGTAACGCGCACATTTCCCTACAGTCTTGCGTAGTTTCGTAAGCCGCCGCTCCATGTCTTTGTCAGGTTCACGGAACGAGGTTTTAGTTATATCTTCCCATTCGATGCTTAACCACAACCCGTTCACACCTTCATGTGCCAGCCGGTTGAGATATGCATCTGGATAATAGTCAACATCGTCCATCAGCTCATCACGCATTAGCGGCGGACGTTTGATCGGCCCGAAGAAACAGCGGGTAATACGGTTTTTCAACCAGGGCTTTTTCTGGGTTATCCCAGGGTTAAGGAAGGGGCCTTCCGCGGTCGCAATCATTTCCTCAAGGTGGAATATTGCACGGCGGATGCCCTCAGCATCATTGGCACGCAGGCTGATACGCTTGGGCGAGATCTCGATCGAATAGGCTTCCGGAACAATGGTCTTTACCTTTACGGTTTCCACCGGAATACCGTTCTCTTTGTCCAATTTTGCGAACGCAATAAAGTTCTCCAGATCTGCATAAGCTGTCTCCAACACCTTTTTCTTATCTGGAAAACCACGTTTCACAACCAAGCCGGTGCTGATATCAACCTGGCCCGGCTTCAGTTGGAATCCTTCTTTCCAGAAGAGCGCAAAAGGTTGTGGTTTCTTCAGGTCTTCGACAAAAGTCCAGCTTTCCTCACCCGGAGGTTCCGGCCATGTCTGATCGATAGTTTTGACCGAAACTGGAACTGCCGGATTGACTGCCGCAAACAACACTAATGCCATGATTACATTATACATGCTGCGCCTTTCTTTTCATCGTACGTCATGAGACTTATTCAGCCAAGTTCTATCTTAATATTACAAAGAGACTATCGCCTTAGCGGAGTATTACCATGACTGATAACCGTCACATTGACCCGTGGACGTATCGCGGATTCGTCGCACCTGAATGTGATTTCACTTTCACCCGCTGACAGGCGAGGGATCTCACCCTCCGGTTTCACCTGCTGAATCAACTCGCGTTTCGGGCCGTACAATTTACAGTCATTCATGCTGTTGAATTCCAGATAACAGCCGCTTTCAATTTCCACCGGAAATACAATTGTCCTGCCCAGGATCGAAATAGTTGGTTTCGATATCTTGTGCTTGATAAGCGGCAGCGCTTTTATTGGACTTAAATAACATGCGACTTTCCGGCCAACCTGCACATGATTATACCAGAGATGGAGCCATTCGACGTTTTTCATTCCCAGCTTTTCACGGTACTGTGAATAAATACAGCGACCATATGGCCATGAATAGTCTTCAAACCGCTCTGATTCCGGCTCAACAAACTCGAAATACCGCCAGCCTTTGAAGTTAACAACAACATAATGATCCGCATGTGCTTCGAAGGGTTTTGGTGCGCCAAGTTGGAAATTCATCACCTCACCCTGTCCGTCTCCGTATATCCAGACGCCCATCCCCTGGAATTTGCTCAGGTCCATTGGTTTGGCGAAGGTCTTGCCTATTCGCAGCCAGGATCCCTGCTGTGGGCGGTATATTCTCTCGGCATGATCAAACAGCGAGTATGTATCATCCGGAGCTGAAGTATATACGAGCTTCGACGAACCCGAATTCCTGGCGGTCCAACATCCGCTTACGGCACCTACCTTGACCTGTTCCGACGATGGTGTGATATCACCAGTCAAACCTGGTGCTGCAGCCTGGTATGAATATATCTTGCCGCTGTTCAGTATGATTTCCGTGGGATTTCGTTCGTTAAACTCGTCCGGCTTCTGGAAGTCGGCGAGTGTCACACTATCCGCGGCGTCATACGGGCCTGCTGCCATTAATGCCTGGATGCGAAGTTTGAGAGGCTGACTACCGAACTTGTTGATAAAACGCCAGATGTTTGTCACTCCGTCAACAGCCTCGACCTTATGACGGGCATACTGTCTGGGCTGGAATTCCCATTCGCCATCCGCAGCCTTCTTCAGCGTGAACTCGGCACCGGGTTCCCTGAGTTGTTTCTTAACTTTTTCAGGAAAATACTTTTCTTTTCGAAGGGTTTCATATGTTTTGACCAGCGGAGCTACCTGGTGGAGCCACGGTTCTTTGGCATACATGTCAGGAGAAACAACCTGCAGCGAATAGCTGGAATCTGTGCCGAGCCCTTTGCACCACATGTATTCAACATCATCATCAAAAGTAACATCATGTGTTGAATCAAGCCATGCAAGCACCCTGGACCAGCCAAGATGTCTTGGCATGAAAATACGACGGCAACCTTCATTTGAATAACAATGAATGTCTATGAATCTTTTATGGGCGCGGACAGCGTGGTCCCATGCCTGCAGACGGGACCGCACAAACCACAGGTGATGATGGAATGTCGCCATTTCCATCATGGTAGGCCTCGAGAAGCGCTTGAACACTTCAAAGGCAAACTTCGTCCCGTAGTGCCAGCGATTTTCTTCACCGCCGATAACATGCGCTCCATCAAGCCCATCAAGGTATGTAAAATCGAACCCGCACTCGTTGATTACTGAAGAAATACGGTTCGCCACTTCGCCAAAAAGCGTCGAATCACCGTCAGGGAGGAAACAGCCCCAGCATTCCTTGAGATGATGGACCTTTGCCCCTTTGGCATGAGACGCAGGTCTGGTCCCGCATGCACCACGTTTACATTCACTTACGCCGTATGGTTCGGAGTCATTGACGATCTTGTATTCGATCAGTTCATCGTCGATCTGCAGTGTCATACTGCGCCGGATAAAATAGGTAATATACCTGGGCAGATCTGTTGTAGGTTCATCAAGTCTCAGGATTGTGTCACCGGCACCAACGGCGTTTGTAAGGGTGTAACTGCGTTCCTTTGCCAGTCGCGGATCAGGCACAGGTGTAACCCATGCACAGCGCTTGTCGATAGAAAAGGACATTGTGTGTAAACCGGCAAGGATACCGGCAGAGTGCAGCTTGTCGATCACTGCCTTTACGCCACGACGCCCATCCGGATACAATCGCGGGAAAGGCTCATAGTCGCCATAATTCAAAGACCCGCAGAAATCGATCTGGGTAAAACCAAGGACTCGACAAAGATCGATCCATGCATCAACCGTTTTTTCGGTTGGTACACCAAACAGGTAACTGCCATACGGAAGGTCGCTGTCCATTGCCCACGGTCCGCCCAGCGATGAGTGCGGCATACCCGGCGCCGCGCCCACCATGGCCTTGAGCGCTTCGCGCATTTCAGCATATGGACAGGCGACCAGTCCGGCCTGGGCGCCATTGAAACCAAACCGGCGGTAACAAGCGGCCCACAAATGCTGTTGTGGCCCCGGAAGCTCTTCAACATTGGTTTGAAGATTCAGCGCCAGTGTTCCGGCAGAAAACGGTTCATCTGCCTGGACCCTAAGCCTGGTCGGCAGATTTACAAACGCCAGCTCGTCTGCATCGCCACTGATAGATTCAACTTCAAAAACAAAGTAGTGGGTTTTTGTCGAAACCCTGACGACCGCACTGCATTTTGAACGTCCGAAACCGATTGTCAGCAATCCATCGGCAAACGACACGGATGAGGCTTCATAAACGCGCCCATTCTTCTTCACATTCGCGCATTTTGATTTCGGCAGGCCTGCGATGTAGTCAATGCCTGTCTGCTTACCTGTGAAACTCAGGTTACGACCGTCACCGCCTATGACGTATTTCACAAACTGGTTTTCGATGGTAACAGGTTTGCCGCCGAATGATGGCAGGAAGAACGTGCCGAGCGAGGTGACGCTGCAGCTGAGCATGAAATCGCGTCGACTGACACCGTTGATAGAATCAAGATGATGGTGATGAGTTTCCTGCTGATAGTTGTTATTGTATTGTATGTGTGTAGCCATACTGATCATCCTCCTTACGAATCAGGCACGAGCCGGTTCAAGGGTAGTTACGTTTATAAGACATTACTATTTACCATAAGCATGACACTGAAACTCCACAACCAATTCGTCGGCAATCAAAGGGGTTTACCTTCGGCAGACACGGTAACTTGCATTCGTGTACTGACCTTATCGGCCGTATAGGCGGAAAAGGTCAGTTCGTTTTCACCGCTTTTGAGAACTGGCACATTACCGTTCGGAACAACTTCCTGAGTAACCTTGCCGGCCGGACTGTAGAGCTTGCAATCTTGGCCTGACTTGAGTTCAAGGAACATGCCTGTTTCCATCGTGACGGGGAAGGTAATCTTCTGGCCATTAATCGCAACTTCCGGATTTTCAATTTTGACCGGCGCCATAGGAATAGCCTTGACCGGTCCAATGAGGCAGCTGACCTTTTTATTCGCAGGAAGGTTATTTACCCAAATCTGGAATTCCGTCACCCCCGCATAATTTACAACGCCGATATGGTTGTCGTAGACATAATATTTCGCAAGAACAGGCCATTTATAATCGGTAATACGGGTCGATTCCGGTTCAATGAACGTGAAATATTTCCAGCCGGTGAAATCAATCTTGACGTAATGGCTGCTCTGATGCAAAGCCATTCCGGCCCCGCCGCTGTAGAGTTTTAAATCGACGAGTTCGCCGTTGCCGTCTCCTTTGATCCAAACGCCCAACGCCGTCCTATTACCGAGGTTCAGAGCTGGTTCGCACACCTTCGTCAAGTATCCCCAGCTTGCCTTCTGAACCGATTCGCCTGTACTCGACGCAACGAGCTCCACGGCAGCCTCGCTCGTTACAGGCACCTTGGCGTCAGACTTTTTAAGTTCACAATCCACGCCGGGAGCTGTTCGAACCTTTTTGAACTGCCCGACCGTTGCGGGATCGAGTACGTCGGTCTGCTGCGGATTGTCATAAGCCGCGGATGACATGAGCGTCTCAAGTCGCAGTTTAACCGGCTGAGTTGCAAATTCGTTGTCAAGCTGCCATTGGGCGCTTGAGTGATCAAGGCCAACGACTTTATGTGGCTTATAAAAGACCGGTTTGAAATTCCATTTACCGTTGTCCGCTTTAAAGAGGGTGAATTCACTGCCCGGAACGCGAAGCTGGGCGCAAACCTCTTCGCTGAAATAATTCTTATGACGTAATTCTTCGTACTGACGAATCATCTTGATGAAATCGCGATAGACAGGATGTGCTTCCTGGGTCTTCTCGTCGGTAACGCCTGTCATGGAAAGCCCGGCGTTGTTGCCTATCATTTTGCAGCAGACATATTCAATGTCATCGAGGAACATGGCATCCTGCTTTGGAGATTGCCAGGCTCTGAATCCCCACCAGCCGAACTGAAGCGGCAGATAAAGTCCACAATCCTTCATTGGTCCATATTTCTCGATCTCGGGCCAATAGCCTCCCCAGCTTCCGTGTTGATACTCCTCACCCGCCTTCATCGACGCAATGCGAACATCCATAAAGCGTTTGTATCCCCGGGTAACCATGTCCCATGCCTGATAACGACTGCGGAAATGCCACCAGTGATGGATCATGCCGGCATATTCAAGGCCGACCGGCTTTTTGAGGTTCTTCATTATCTCAAAAACAAACTTATCCCCATAATACCAGTAGTTCTCTTTACCCCACATGTATTGCAGGCCTTCAATGGCGTCGAGATAGACACCATCGAATCCGCATTCGTCGACAATTTCCGCGGTCCGTCTGGCTATTTCGTCGAACAGGGGCGAGTGCGGTTCCGGTATATACATGCCGCTCCAGAACGTTTTGAGAATACCAACCTTGACTCCTGCCTGATGCGAGGCAATTTTTGTTCCGTGAAAACCGCGCTTGCAGCCGGTGAATTTGTATGGTGCTTCAAGGGTCACATCGGTGAACTGAATAATTTCATCCCCCATGCGAATGGTTCGATTGCTCGTTTCCATATAACCGGTTTTGGTCGAAACGTCTTTCGTCGATTCTTTAACTACGATTTCTGTTGCCTTCTCGTCCAAAGGCGCGTCAAGCGTGAACCTGGTCAAAATATCAAGGTCAGGATGCGGGACTGGCGTTACATACTTCGAGTTCTGACTGATATAGCAGGTATACGTATGGAAAATTGAGGAAATTCCCGCTTTGTGCAGTTTATCAACGATTTTCTTATAAGTCTGCCAGCCTTCGGGAAATTTTTTCTTATCGAGCTCAAAACTTCCAAAAAGGAAAAAGTTCCCGGAGCCGTGATTATCGATTTGATTAAACCCGAAATCATTACAATGCTTAATCCACTGGTCGACGGTTTCCTCGGTGAGTGATCCGAAATTCATGAGATAGGAGCCGTAGCCTTCTTTGGCACCAAGCGCCCAGGCACCGCCCTGATCACAGAACGGAACGTCGGGCACGGCTTTCTTCATGACATCTCGGATAACGGGTAGAATCTGTTTCTGCGGAACGCCGATAACCGCGGCCCGGGCATTTTTAAAACCGAACCGCTGATAGCAGCTTGCCCAAAGCTCCCTGTGCAAGGCGGGAAGCTCATAGACGTGCGTATGCAAATTGAGTGAAAGAGAACAGGCGGCAAACGGCTCAGTCGGAATTGCATCGAGCGTCAACGGTATATTGACAAACGTAAACGAATCGGGTGAACCGGTTACATCGACCACCTCTAAAATCAGCCGCGTCTTTTTATTTATCACCTTAACTGACGCGGTCACGTCCGCCTCTTCAAATTTCAAGCTAAGCACATTATTGTCGAACGCTACAGAGGTGGGAACAAAAGTCTTTGTCCCTTTGGTCACGGATGCGCAATACGCCTTGTCCCCCTCGACAACCCTGAGATAATTTTTATTCTGCGACGAATCGGTAAAAGCGATATTCTTTCCCGCCGGGCTTATCTCATAATTAAACGTTTTACATTTTAAGACGATATTATCCCCGGCTGCCAAAGCCCATCCTGTGATAGCGTGCCAAGCAACTGTAAAAACAAATATTCCCGCCGTGTACTGCAGTTTGTATAGTTTCATAACAATCTCCTATGACGAAAGTCGACGTCATCGTGACTTTATCAACTGACATTACCCATATGGACGGTGACGGACAACCTCGCTGTCCCGGCAGTCCCAAGTGCTTGCCAGCTACGATGACTGCCTCACGATTAGACTGGCATTAATTACTTTCTTCATACTCGATGAATCAGATGAGCCCCGCGTCATTTCCACCAAAGCTCTAACGGCTTCACGACCTAAAATAGTTTTATCAATACGCACGGTGGTTAAAGGAGGTGAAGTAAAAGCGGAATGGGTAATATCATCAAATCCGACCACCTTCACATCTTCGGGGACTCGCATCTTTAATTCAGAGAGAGCCCGTAGAACTCCGATAGCTGTCTCGTCGTTTCCAAATACTCCATCGAACTTCCAGTCGTGATGAATTCTTTCGCAGATTATATCGTAACCGCTTTTTGCAGTCTGTTCGCTAAATACCAGTTCAATTTTGTCACAATTGGCACGAACCGCATCAGCGGCAGATTTCAACGCATTTGCAAAATAATGAGATCTCAACGGGCCCGCAATTACAAGAAGCCGTTTCACACCTCTTCCGACTAGATGTTCCATCGCCATTCGCGCACCGTTGACATAGTCCGATTCCACTGAAGCAACGTCAATCCCGGTCGGCTTTGGGCCATCAATCACCACAACATTGGTAGCATGTTTCTGAATTGCCTGAACCTGATCGGCCTCGAACTGCCCAGCCAGGATTGCTCCACAAAGCCCTGACATGGAGAATACTGATTGCAGGCGCGGCCAGGATGCTTCGAAACTATCCTGCCAGTGACTTTGCAGAAGGCATAAACCATTAATAGCCGCCTCTTCTTCCGCCGCCCTGGCAACATCGCAGAAAAAACCATCCGCCGCTTTGACATCAGCACCAAAAACAAGAGCACAGCAGACACTGCCGCTGGCTCGCAAATTATCTTTACTCCGCATGGCACGCGCAGCCAGAGAAGGAACATATCCGACCTCCTTCATTACACGCAGAACCCGTTTGGAAGTCTCAACGCTGACTGAAGGTGATCCCCTCATTACACGGGATACTGTCATTCGACTGACAGCGGCCTTTTTAGCTACTTCGTTAATAGACATATAATGTTACCGTTCACATGACTGTAACATTTTTAACGAATCAAGCAAGAGAAATTTTTGTTTTTTTATTACTTAGCCACTGAGTGTTTTTCGTCAAAAGCAGAAGTCATTTGCATACTTATGCCCTACCCCGGCACCTGCTAAGAGAAACTATCATACGCTTAAATATATTATTCCGGCTTTAGAACATGTACCTTTTGTCCAGCAATGGTGAATTTTAACTTGCCATTGCTAACGGTATTTTTTTTGCCGCTGTCTTTTTCGAAATATGTAATGCCATTCAGTTTATCCAAACCATGAATGGTATATGTTAGTGATTCAGTCGGCTCATTGACGACTAGAAACCAGACTTTGTCATCCACTTGTTTTGGCAATACTTGAATCGTGCGTTCCACCGAACCTGCTGTTTCTTCATGCGTCACCTTGAAATTGATCTGAGCATCATGCGAGGAAAGCACCGGCTGCATCAGCTTAAGCTCTTGTCCAAGGATCAACAAATCTTTCCACAGTTGTGAGTCCTTTTCGATGTATGATGTCCCCCAGTACAAAAGCCCGCGTGCACCACGAACAATAGAGTCATACGCCATGAACCTGCTCTCCTGCAATGTGGGACGTCGTAAATCTCTCCGGACCTCTTCGCTGGGGTTTGTTCGAAGATCAGCCCAGCCAAATCCCTGCAGAACCATCCATACAGGCTTGCCCGGTGCTGACTGTTGCATCCGTGCAGTATATGCCCCAACAGCGGCAAGACTGCGCTCAACCAGATCGGAATGACCAACATTCGGAGAAAACGGCACGGGATAAATATCACAGCCAACAATATCAGCTCCCTCATTAAAAGCTGTAAGCTGTGTAAGCTGATTGCGCGGCGCATGATTCATCCAAACGGGATGATCAGCATCGATCTCTTTTAACTTTTTATAACCCGCGACCATACCGGAACACAATTGGGCCTGTCGTTCAGGCGCATTTGCATAACCATAACCGGGCTTTGGTGCTTCTTTACCCAATTTAGTCCAGATTGAATCCGCAAGACGTTCAGAATCCGCATATTCACCAGTATGTCGTAATAAACGTACCTGCCTCATATCCTGCCGCAGTTGTGCAGTTAAAACAGAATTTGTAAGCGCGTCGATCAGCTTTGACTGTTGCTGTGGTTCCTGTTCTTCCCTCCACAGGTGCGCGTTCCACCAGATATTCCACAGGGCTTCATCCGGAACCTCCCAAACCAAAGTAGCAGGATGAGCCCCCATCTGCCGGATCAATGTTATAAGTTGTTTTTCCCTGTTTTCGACATCTTTGCTGAAATCAATGCAGTGGCCTGTATGCGCCCATGCCCAGAGCCCCCTCTGGGAAAGTCTATCCAACACCTGCGTTTTCACGCCCGCGCAAACCAGGTTGAAACCCGCCTCTGCAACTCGATCCAGATCAGCATCTGATTTCGGGGTTTCATACAATCCGAGAATAAAAACTCGCCTACCATCAACCACCGTCATACGGTCAGGTGCTATTGACATCTTCGCCGCCATCACTGAAAACGGCGCAGCAACCAGTAAAATAAATATTGCGACTATTAATTTCAGAAACATTAGAACCTCCGGTTTTATTTCTGATCACAACAGAAATCAGGCCGAACGTCAAGGCAGGCACAGAAGCTCATTATCAGATTACCAGGGTTTACACTGCAACCATTGTGAATCCAATTCAGCAATACCAGATGATTCATCTGATTGACATCCTTTACATTATGCATCTCGATTTGTTAAATATACTGGAGCATAAGCTCACATTACTGGTCAAGGAGGGCTCACAATGAAGACTTTGCCACGCTTGTCTCAAAGAAGTAACTGCTTACCTTTCTTTGCTGTTTTCTTCATATTTATTTTCCATGAATTTTTTTCTTTGTGGACCTGCGCGGAAGAAGAACCGTCAATGTTATACTCGAGTCTCATCAGGCGTGCACAGGAAGTCAGCAGTCAGTCAATCTTCGAACTGCCACCTCTTGCAACGTGGAAAAAACAACTTCCTGAAAAACGTCGCAAATGGCTGGAAATGCTCGGGCTCGACCCCTTACCGCCCAGAACTGATTTAAATGTTACAATCACAGGCACGCTCGATCGCGGCAGTTACGTGGTGGAGAAGATGCATTTTCAACCGACACCGGGTTGCAGGATTGCGGCAAACCTGTATCTACCGAAAGAGATAAAAGGCAAACTACCTTCCATTGTGTACGTCTGCGGCCATTCAAGGAGAGGCAAATTTCATTACCAGCTTCATCCCCGATGGTTTGCTGAACACGGCTATGTGGCGATGATCCTCGATCCTATCCAAGTTGGTGAAAACAGCGGTATTCACCATGGAACATATTCGAAGGACTGGTGGCACTGGTATAGCCAGGGTTATTCACCAGCTGGCATCGAAGTCTGGGCGGCAATGCGCGCTGCGGATTATCTCCAATCCCGTCCTGAAGTTGATGCCGAAAGACTCGGCATTACAGGGTTGTCGGGCGGCGGAACAATATCATGGTTTACCGGTGCTGCCGATCCGCGTTTTAAAGTTATTGTACCATGTTGTCAGACAGGAAACATGTATCAGCATATTCGCGACAGAACTATCGATGGGCACTGTGATTGCACGTACTGGGTAAATACCTACGGTTGGGATTTTCCTGATCTCGCGAGTCTTATTGCACCACGTGCACTTCTCGTTGGCGCTGCAACGGAAGACGTTCTTTTCCGTCCATACGCTTTCCGCGATCTAATTCATCGCGCCCGGCAGCTATTTATTCTTTACGGTTGCGAGGAAAAAATCGACCTGGTTGAGGCCGTTACACCACACGGTTATTCGCCAAAAATGCGTATCGCCGTTTTCAACTGGTTCGAGAAATACTTGAAAGGATCGGACAGGCTGGTAACCGATGATATTGCAGAGAATCCGGAAAAGGATAAGGACCTGGCCGTTTATAAGGAAATGAAACCACCTGTTGAGGATAAGTTGAAAGATGTGGACAAGTCGTTCATCCCCTTACCTGGCCTGCCGGAACTCAAAAACAAAGAGGAGTGGGAAAAATATCAGGGTCAATGTCTCATAAAATTACAGGACGTGACGTTTAGACAGGTGCCAAAAGTCATTAATGTTCCGGAATATTCCTGCAGGCGTCAGGGACAGACCAGCAGTCATCAGTTTCGCACATATGAATTTCACTCGGAACCAGGTATGTTAATCCGTGCACAATTGGCAATCCCTCTCGGATTTCTCAGGCCATATCCTCTGGTTGTTGGCGCGATGCAACCGGATGCGCGCAGTCCGTTTTGCGCAAAAGGGGCGGGCAATTCGTCGATCAGTACAAATTCGGGTGGTTATGCCTGTGTTGAGGTACGCGGAACTGGAGGAAGCTCAATCGGCCCCGGCATCGAATGGACAGCCCGGCGTGCCTATCCAATTGTCGGTCAGACATATTACGAGAGGAAGACCCTTGACCTGCTGACCGCCATCAAGACACTTAGAGAGGAAACGAATATTGGAGATATTGTTGTGTATGGCCGTGGCGCAGAGGCTGCTGTGGCAATCTATGCGGCACTGCTTGATCCGGGGATCAAGGAAATCGTATTGCAGGATCCAGTTGTCACTCATTGGAATGGTGGTCCAGAATTTCTAAATGTTCTCAAAGTTGGCGACCTCCCCCACAATCTGGCGCTGGCATATCCACGGCCAATCACCTTTATTGGCAAGATGCCAAAAGAATATGAGTGGACAAAGAAATGTTATGATTCACGTGGAGAGGGTCCAAAAATCCGCGTCATTGAGCAGCAGGAAAAATGGAGCCAATACTCCAAAAATTGACACTGCTTAAAAATGGAATAATGGTTACCCCAGGACAAGCATTCCTGTTCAAAACAGAGTGACGCTTACAGCAGCACGTAAATGAGCCAGGAACAGAATTATTCGCACAGCAATATCCTCGGTGTTTTACCGCAAGCCGGAATTCTGATAATAGCTGCAGAGACCGCATCATTCCACTGGTAATCGGTAATGGTTGCGCCATCAAGCGTGACGATTTGCGGGCGAGCCGCTAAATGAATTGTTGCCGTAAAGTCACGTGTTGCAGGCATACCTGCATAACTGCCTTCCCGTCCTCCAATGGTTAATTTGACTGTCTTTCCTGCGGTTTCGCAAATCAGGCGCGTTTTTGCAAATTTACCGTCGTGATAGTCCATGCTCGCTCCGTCATCTTCATGAAGAGTGAATGAAGTGCTTGCCGCCGGATAAACAAGTAAGCCAACTTCAGGCGACCAGCCTTTTTCGACATGATTGTATGCAGGCCAGGTAGGAATGATGGCCCCGCTCTTTACCAACAATGCACCACCCTGTTTGGGTGTAACCTGAACGGGAACCGCTGCCGGCCCATTAATTGATTTACCACTCCAGTAGTCGATCCAAGTACCTTCAGGAAGACGGACTTCCTTGGAAAACGCCGAGACCAGCAGGAAGTCACCAAGCATGTACTGCCCCATAAAAGTGTCCCAAGCCGGATCTTCCGGGTAAGCAAGGGACATGGCCCTCATGACAGGATAACCAGTCATGGCAGCCTCTGCTGCAGTCGAATAAAGGTATGGAAGCAGTTTATAGCGAAGTAACGCATATTCCCTGAAAGCAGCAATCTGGGCATCTTCCTGCAACCAGGGCTGATACCAGTAATCCCAGTTATTCTGCTGGGCCCAGGTCTGTAGAAATCCAAAGTGAATACCCCTGGAACTGGAAATATCCATATCACAGGAGTGGTTTGAATGACCCGAAAACCCGAGGTTCAACATTGAGGCCAGGGGCTTGGCACCGCCACCAGTGTCTCCCGCCCATGTTGCTACAAACCGCTGTACACCGGCATAACCACCGGCAGAATAAACCATTGAGCGACGCTTGGTGTGGTTCTCGAACCCGTAGGCCATCTGCTTGGCATAAATTACAGGATAGAGGTTATGCATTTCCTCATCGGTCATACCGTTGCCCCATTTGCGGGTTGGATGTTCGATGACCTGTGAACTGCCATCGAGTTTGAATGCAGATGCGCCCTGGTCAGCAAATTTTTTCAGATGCTCAAACCATGGCTCCAGTTCTTTTGATTCATCCTTCTTGACAGTATCCTTTGCTTTTTTGCTGCCCGGCTGACTTAAACGTTCATCTTCAAAACCTTCATTGATATTAACAGCCTTCCCTTCGGAGTTGGTCTTGGCATTCCAAGTCACACCAGACAGCAGCTGTTCCTCATAAACACCCAGGTCGTAATCACAACACAACCACAGACTGAGCTTGAAACCTTTTCGCTTGAGCGCACCGAGAAATGTATGAGGCCCTTTGGGTGCCCAGTATGGGATTGGGAACCGTTGCGGATGCCAGGCCTTGGCTGTGGAACCATCGTAGTTCTTGGACATCCAGCCGGGTTCGAGCCCTATTACATCGCACGGCATATTCTCGCGTCGGAAGGTAAGCGCTTCGTTGATCAAATTGAACGCATCGATATTCTGGTTACAAACGTAAGTGAATGCATATCCCCAGATCGGCAACAAAGCAGGACGCCCGGTAAACGATGTATAAGTATCAAGCAAACTCCGGTAATCCGGACCGGAAAACAGATAATAATCAAGATCACTCCGTGGAGCAGCACAAATAATTCTGTCTGGGACATTCTTTCCAACATCGATCGTATTTCGCCATGTGGTATTCATCAACAGGCCCCATCCGCGACTGCTGAACAAAACAGGAATGGGAATGTATGAATTAACATTCTTCACCCAGATTTCGTAGACACCACCCCGGCGCATGATATTCTCGCGACTGACATCACCTAATCCATATATGCGTTCATCTTTGGACAACGCAAAACGAATATCATAGCCGGCGTTATTTTCGTAAGTCGGGCCGGAGTGTTGAGTCACAACCTTTCCATCAGAAGACGTCAGAGTAATTCCACCGTCTTTGCGGACAATCACAAGTTTAGCCTGCCTGGTAGTTAGTGTATAAACATTATTGTCTTCAGTTTTCTCAAAACTTACCTCAGGGAAAGAGGTGGGGAAAATCCCGTAACGATTCAGACCAGACTCCGTCCACTGCGCAACCTTGCTGTATCGGACACGAAAAAGCCGCTCACCCAGAACATCGACTCGAACAGAGGCATCTCCATTTAAATTCAGAACCACGTTTTGTTTTGTAAGAGGAGTGGAATCCAGCCAGACCCGCGCTTTGCCTGGATTATCCGCTTTGCATTCAACGGCCAGGAAAGCCCCTGCCAGAAAGAGATATATTAGATTTCTTTTCATAAACGATTACCTTCCCCGATGAGTTATAGACAATTTTATCATTACGACTGTCAGGCAGAATACTGACAGCAGCACCTCGCAAACGTCAACTGATTAACAGCCGACTGGCAGCAAGCTTTAAAGCTTTGTCGATTCAATCCTGTACAAATGCGTTTTGGTTCTAAGAAAGAAAGCCTTACCGCTTGCCGCCGGCGAGGCCATGAACCCGTTTTCAAGACTATTAGTTGCCACAACATCATATGTACGACCGGGTTTAAGAACAGTAGTTTTGCCGCTCTGATTAAAGAAATAGAGCCTGCCATCAGCCAGAATAGGTGAAGCCGCGTATCTGCCTCCAATTCGCTCCTGCCAGACCATATTGCCCGTTGCGGCCTCTATACAAGAACCCATACCATCATCACTAACCATGTAAAGCAGACCATCGAGAAGGAGCGGTGAAGAGGTCTTGGCCACGGCCTTGCTGAATTTCCAAGCCACATGTGTGTCAGTAACATCACCCTGTCCATCCAGTCGAATGGCAAGAAGTTCTGAATTACTCAGACCCGTGATAATAAAGGCAAGTCCTAATCCCTTATCGTAGAGAGGCATTGGTGCAGCCGACCATGAATTATACTGAATCCGCCAGATCTCCTTACCTGTCCTTGGATCATAGCCATATGCTGCCTTAGCCCCTATGGTGAGCATCTGTAGCTTACCTTTGACATCCACAACCAAAGGCGTGCAGTGTGCCTTGCGAAGATCACCGTCTTTTGCCATTTGCCCTTGAATATGCTCGTCATTCCATGCGACTGACCTGCTCGTCTTCCAAACCGTTTCTCCAGTCTTCTTATCCAGGGCAACAAGATATTGCAGATCGACGCCATCCATGGTCAATATCAACAAGTTTTCAAACAGTATTACAGATGATGCCGGACCACGATAATGACGGCACGGAAGATCCTGTCGCTTCCAGATCACTTTAGCAGTGCTGGTATCCAAACACGCAGTCCCATAACTGCCAAAATGAATATAAACCCGGCCATGTTCTATCACAGGGGACGGTGCAGCATAACAGTTGACCTTGTTACCCAGCGGCTCGGGATTGTCGCAATGAAAAAGCTTTTCATTAAAACGAATGTGCCCGGTTTCAGCATCAACACAGATCGCAAAGAAATCATGGCCATTCGTCGTTGCCGTCGTAAGCCATATCTGTCCACCCATAACAACAGGAGTGGACCAACCCACTTCCGGTATAGCCGTCTTCCATTTAAGGTTTTCCGACTCACTCCAACTAAGTGGAAAACCAACAAGGTTCTTGTCTTCCGGCGCTGAAACGTGCCCATTACCCCACGGCCCGCGGAATTCCGGCCAATCCGCGCGAACATTCATACAGTTAACAATCAAAAATGTGGCAACAAGAAGCGGCAAGATGCGGTTGGTTCTAAGAAATTGTTCTTCAACATGTACAGAAACCATAACCATTTTCTCCTTTCAAGGGTGACCTTGTTATTGCTTATTCTCAAACCCTAACAACCCGCGTTAACGAACAATAGGAAATTCACGGAGCAGGGCATTCAGAGCTTCGGCCATAAATCCGGCGCCTTGAATGCTTGGCGATCGTTGAAATATCTGAATATTGGATGGTCCTTCAGTTCTGGACCACGTTGGCTGCCCATCGTCAGAAATGGAAAATTTAACGGGTATCATGGCCAGGTCTTCAATCCTGGCGTCAGCATTGACTTTGCTTTTTGGAAGAAAACGCCAGCCTTCAGCTGTTTGTGTCAAAACCCGAGAACTCGTCAGAATAAAAGACTGCGTGGACCACAAATTACGCATGCCGTGATTCAGTCTCAGATCCACCTCTTTTGCCGGAAAATCAGATAAGGCGCGCAGAATGTCGCCACGGCTGCTTCTACTGAGTGCAAATGCAAACCAGTTTCTCAGGGGAACAGGCAGATTTGCAAAAAGCTGCAGATGCGGCGCCCTGTAAAATGTGTTGTGTGGCCCCATCGCGTTTTTTGCATCCCAATTGGTCGTGTCGGCGGCACATGGGAACCACAGGATCGGCAGGCCACTTCGCATGACAGTAATATAAGAATATAGATCCACTGCTACATTGTGTTCGAGTGATCCTTTACCGCTTGAACCCGCGTTAACGACAAGAGCGCTGACTTTTTCCCTGAACAGTTCCGGTTCCCTCAAATAGGCCGCCGCGATAATCCGACACGTGCCCACCGTGTTGACCATTACCTTCTCCTTACTTTCCCGAAGAATTTTAATAAGAAGTATAATGGCCGGTTGCTCTGATTCTGCACGATCAACAGCCGAATCATTGGTTGATCGTAAAGGCAGCGAAGGTCCAACAGCTACCGGGAAAGATTTTCCCGAAAGATAACACATCTGACTTATAGGAACAAATCCCGGTTCATATGGACTAGCATCCGGTTTACGCGGCGGACGCACATCGATCAGAATTGCCCTGATATCAAATTCCGGAAGAGCCATAAGAGTTGCAAGATCGATGTGATCATCAGGATCACCGGGACTGTGATAAAAATCTGTTATATAAACAATCGGTACTTTTTCCGCTGTTGATTGAGAATACACAACTCCACACCAACAAAGACAGAAAAACACAACCAAGCCGCTATATCGGCAGAAGAAACCATTCATTGAATATTGTTTATTCAAGTTCATAAGCATTTACTTCCACTAAAAGAACTGCCACAGCTCATCACTTCAATCGCCACATCGTACCCATCAAGCAAGTCTTTTCGCCTTTTTCTTCAGCCTGATAATAGATAGTGAGAAGACGGCCATCCGACAATTCCACAGAAGAGGGATACCCCAAATCACCGTCAAAATGTCCAGCCAGCTTGATTTCGTTGGCCACATCCCACGTCCGTCCATTGTCATCGCTGATACACGCGTACTCGCCAAGATCGTAAAATCGCCGTCCATATACCGTCAACAGCTTGCCATTGCGTAAACAGATCAGATGAGGCGGGAACCCGGCCACCGCAGTCGATTCAGCCACCGTCCATGTCTTGCCACCAT
>Ga0156394_1167_pt2 | contig 19190 bp, 9 predicted proteins | sample RifOxyA3_FD_108038 | JGI IMG/M metagenome (GOLD analysis project Ga0156394, IMG submission 108038) | Lentisphaerae bacterium RIFOXYA12_FULL_48_11 | reverse complement strand
AACCTTGTGTTCACGTGCAGCCTCGGCGACTTTCCTTGCCTCCCAAACAGAGTGGGTCAGTGGCTTTTCACAGTAGACATGTTTGCCCATCTTGATTGCCATCATGGATGCAAAGGCATGCATATGATCGGGAGTGGCGACAACAACGGCATCAATGTCTTTCTGTTCTTCGAGCATCTTGCGGAAATCTTTATACTTCTTTGCGTCGGGAAATTTCTTGAATGTGCCTGCGGCTCGATTCCAGTCCACGTCGCACAGTGCAACAATGTTTTCGCTCATCAGGTTGTTAAGGTCGCCTGCGCCCTGGCCCCCCACGCCGATTCCTGCAATGTTCAGTTTTCTGCTGGGAGGTGTAGCTCCATTCTGTCCAAGTACATGCCCGGGCAGAACGGAAAAAGCCGTTGCGGCAATGGCTGCTCCACCCATGAATTTACGTCTGGAAATTCGATTGTTGGTGCTTTTGTTTTGCATGATTTACTCCTCTCGCTTTACTGCTGTTGATGACGCGAATTATGCCGATCTAGGGATTACGTTTGTATTACAGATTTCCCTGATGCGAATTGGACCAAGTAAATAACCTTTTAACAGGTTATATGAGGTCATGTCAACCTGTTGAATAAAAAACCTGTTCTGAATTCTGTAATGATGGACTTGTAGGTGATTAGCTTGATATGAATTCAAGATTTACGGTTGGTACTAAGTTAACCAATCAATTATGAGGAAAAATAATTATTGCGTTACAGAAGGCGGGAGGTGAACAATGAAACGACTTGTCCTGTTGGTAGCTGCTAACTTGATCTTTGTATTGTTTGCTTTTGGGAATGTTGATTGTCCTGGCGACTATGCAAAACATCTTCAAGGCACAGCTGCTGACGACGGGGGAAATATCTACTGGTCGTTTACGACGGTTCTGGTCAAGACAGACGGGCAAATGAATACCCGAGCCTCATGCTGCAGGAATGTTACTCAGACTGTACTTGAGACTGCTTTTAATCTTATGACGCAAGTTGTTTCAGCACGCCGATACAGTTAATCAGTGAGCGTGCAAGGTGGAAGGGATCTTTAACCGGCATTGCCGAAATATTGTTGATCTTTTTTCCATAACGATCAAATCGTTGGAACCATTCCCCGTAATGCGATACCGGAAAATGGCTGAATGAATAATCGTGTACCCGCTTGAACCATTCCATGCACCATGGTTCCCTTGTGATCGAATACGACAGCAATAGTGCGTACAAGGCCTCAGTATGCGGCCACCAGATTTTTGTGTTCCATTTATCCGCCCAGAACGATCCTTCAGCATCACGTGCGAGAAGTATCCCGCCATGCTCGGCATCCCACCCGAGCTCGATATTCCACCGGATACAATCAACAGCCTGCCTTATGCGTTCCTGATTGTGGGTCTGCCGGTAGATATGGATCATGAACCACATTGCCTCGATTGCGTGTCCGGGCACAATCGTTCGCCCAGGCGGGGTGTCAAATAATGTATTGTCGAGTTTAACGAACTCGTAGAGCCGTTTTCGTTCCGGCCTGCGAAAGACAGTCATGACCTGGTCAGCGTGATCGAGGCCGGCCTGGATTATCTGGCGATCGTTCAAGTACTGGCCCAGCTCGTGGAAAATCATTCCAAAAATCATTGAAATTCCATGCGCCTTGGCACCTGGCGGGATTGGCAACGGTTCTGTCGGATAAGATCCGGGGTGGGATAATCGCTCACGCACATTGGTGTAAGTTTCGCGGGCAAGCCGAATAGCCTCCTGGTTCCCGTTTGCTTTCGCCAACTCGGTAAATCCGTTGATGGCAAAACCGTCCGCGTAGATGCTGGTGGCGCCTTTTAGCGGCTTTCCATCCTTGCTTACCGAAAATATCCAGTGTCCATGCTCGTCCCTGCCATACTTCCGGGCAAATTCAAAGATGTGTTGTGCAATATCGAGCCATTCTTTCCTGCGCTCTATTTTGTTGTAAAGTGCGGAAAATGTCCAAATAGCCCTCAATTGTGACCACATGTATTTGTCCTGGCTCAAGACTTTGCCCTCATCTGACAGACATGTGCAGATGCCGCCATTTTCCCAATCAATGCCATGTTTCATCCAGAACGGTACCACACTTTCGAGGAGTTCCGAACGATATTGATCAAGGAGCGCAGTGAAATTATGGCTGTGTTTAGCGTTGTTTCGCTTTTTAGAAGACCCGGAATTCAAGCATGACCTTGTCAGTACCGCCAGAGTTGCACCACCGGCAGCGGTGAATGAAGATTTTAAGAAACAGCGGCGCGTATACATTGCGAGGTTTCTCCTATAAGAGCTTCATTTCTGCTCAACAAGTATCAGTTTCATCGCCACGTCTTTGTCAATTGAAGGCAGGGCATAACTCACCGCCTTGTCCGTTGACTGGGCCGTTGACGTTGCTGTCACATTGCCGCTTCGCGTGTCCCAGAGCTCAATCCGGTAATTTCCATCTTTCTTGACCGGAATTGTAATTCGCGCATCCTTAATTCCGGGTGGTACCTTGCCCTGGTGACCGGCCTCCAGCCAATTGTAGTACCTGTTCTGGATCCACACCAGGCTCTTGCCGTCGGATTGCAGGCAAAAACCACGCAGGTCTGCGTGTGAAACTTCTGGTTTCGTCATTTCCCAGTGTAGCTTGGTGAGTGATTCGCCGGCCAGGTAGTTGCGAATAGCAGAGGCGTGGCACATCTGGTTTCTTTGAACGATAAACGCTCCCATCCATTCGGTCCCGCCCACGGCGTTCTTGAGGAAAAGACTTATCCAAAGATGATTGTGGAACGAAATTGCCTCCGGAAAAGTCCATCGTTCGCCTGTCAGGTAGTATAGTGCACGCTTCGGTCCGTAGGAATCGGCCGGTTTTGTCCACTCGACCATACCTCCTTCGGGATTAATCAGCGGGCAATTGAACTTCCCATATTTTTGATCGAGCTCCAGGCTCAACGTAACCGCATCCACATCGCGGTGGAAATACCAGTCGGGGATGATGATTGCGTCACCGCCGTCCGCAATTGAGCGCGGTCCTTCACACATGATGTGCGGATGCTGGTAAACATCGATCGTTCTGACATAATTTTGCAGTTCCTTGATCCATGAGCGAACCATCAAGTGCGAGAAACCGGAACCCGCCTGACCCTCATCGCCAATAGACCAAACCAGCAGGGCAGGGCTGTCACTCATCCTGCCCACGAAGTAACGCAGGTGATCCCTCTGCATCTCGAGTGCCCGTTCATTGACATAAAGTTCCGCTATGCTTCGGCACGGGCCACCCTGTGCCGCAGAGTAAGGCATCGTATCCAGTCCATAACAGGTTGACCGGCACAGGTCGTCATAACATGTTACCCAGTAAATGCCGAGTTCCTCCAGTAAACGCAACCGGTGTTCACATTTCCAGGCAACGTGCTGATCAATGTAACCACCCTGCGTGTAAAGCCGGCCGAAAAACTCCGCCAGGCAGTAATCATAGTTGGAACCGGCTTCGGCTTTGCGACGGTAATATTCGTCAAGTCGGCGCGTGGAAACGTGACGCGGGTTACCGCCGAAGATGTAATTGGCGTCCCGGAACCAGCCGCTTGGACCAATGCCGAAATACGATTCACCATTGTCGAATTCGAAGAAACGCGGATCGTTCCTGCTGACACGCAGGAAACCTTTCCGGTTGGAGGTGGTCACTTCGAATTTCTGATCGGGTGTTCGGCTTACACCGGTCTTATCCTGGGCGAGAATATGGAACTTGTGGATCCCTGTTTCCCGCGGGCGGTAATACAGACGCCAGGGATTGCACTTCCTGGGTAACAGAATTTCCTCATCTTCACCGATCGCAACCGATGTAAAATCCTGCCAGAAGAATGCTGCCACCTTCTCTGTTTTTCCGGAAGGCGTTTCCAGTACCGCCTGTACGTTGATCTGCCGTGGATCGAATGCGTTGTCATAAGCCGCAGCCAGTTCAACAGGTATTGTCAGCAGTTCGAACTGTTCCACTCGGGTTGGTAATTTGTCGCAACGTACAGCAAGCGGCCGTTCGTCTCGAGTAGGGCAAACTTCGTCGAGTTGAACACGATGTGAACCAGCCGCCTTTCCCGCGATTTCTGATGGGAAAACAAGAACCAGTTCGTCATCACGGAGAATATAAGGGGGAACTTCCATCGAACTCAGCTCTGTACCTGTAAATGCGCTTTGCTGTCCCTTTGTCAGCAAAGCATCACCTAAATGAAGTACGACAGAGAAAGCTCCTGTTGGTCCGCTGGCCAGTGTAATACCGCCACGGGAAGTCCGCTCGAAGGGGAGGGTGCGATACAGGAGAACATTTCCCAATATTCCGCCGCCGCGCGCCTGAGCTGAATCATTTACGCGTATCATCAGCAGGTTTTCACCGCCAAAATGAAGCTGTGACGTCAGGTCAATATTTACAGGTTCAGGAACACGGGCACCCCAGACATACATTTTCCTGACCAGATGCGTACCATTGAGGTAAAAATCAGCTGCATCATCCACCGCCGTACAGAAGAATCCAAGGCGATAACTCTTCATCTCTGCTGGCACATGGAACTTCAGCTTGAGCCAGGTAACCTTGTCGTTAAGTTCGGGATGGCCAAGATTCTCCCAGCGACGTCCTACGCGGATTGGTTTCCATCCTTCAGCCTTGCTCACAGTTTCGCATTCAACCTTTGCAGATTCCGCGTCCCGTTTCATATCGGCAGCACTGCGACCAAATCCTGCAACTTTATTCGTCCATGACGGGTCTTTCTCGAGATACTCCCAGTCGGTCTGTCGCAAATCCATCAGTAGTTTGTCGTTACCAAATGAAACTGCACCCGAATCGTCAGCCGCTTTAGAATGCAGGGTAATGCAACACATCAGCAACAGCACAACAATGCCGGTTGTCTTGAATGATTCTCGTGTATTCATGGTGACTCTCCTGGTTGCAAGTATGGTTATCTATCTTTGACTGATTTCTAAGTTATTTGCATGACTATAGTATGTCAATATAAAATCTATTTTTATACTATAAAATACAGGAGGTCGAAAGGGGGATACTCTGAGGGCAGTGTATGCTGCAGTCGGTCTGGAACGCTGCCTGAGTTTTCCGGGGGCAGAATTGTTTCACCGGAACAGTCGATACTGGAGTGATTCAACCGTCTTACCCTTGTACGGGTATGCTTCGGTTCCGTAATTGGTGATGATCTCCGAGCCGTCAGAAAAAGCCGTTCGGAATACGTCGGGCGAAAGCATCTCGTGCTGTTCCATGAATTCGAGCTGGAGGTTTGTCAGCTTCTCAAATTCGTCGTAGCCTTTCCTGACGAATCCGACCGATTGTTTCAATTCCTCATCTGTTGCGCACACCATATCAGTGTCGCCCATCCAATTCTTGTTGTCTGCCTTGAAGCGCGAATAGAAGTAATAGACCGGGCGGCCATTGAACTCGACCAGCTTCAGCCGTGTCTGCTGATCTTTGGCCGAAGAGTTGACAGTCTCGGTGAAAGGGTTACTGAGAATGATGCCGTTGTAAACGAGCTGCCAGATCGGAATTAAACGGTCGTGCATGGGATTCATCTTGCCGGAAAGCCCTCCGAAATAGACGTAGAGCACATAATCCAGGTTACCGCATGCGAAATCAAACGCGCCCTCCGATGAGACTCCGCCTATGTGATCTTTGCACGACTGCAGTATTCTATCGAACCAGGCCGCGCTTTCCTTGGACGTGCATGGGTGGTTTGGGTCCTGGCAGCGGGGCGGTTGCAGGATGGTGATAACGTCGATGTAGTGAAGGCCGCGAAAACCCAGATCGGCCACCTTCTGGATATCATGTGGGTAGAAACGCTCGAATGAACGCTGCGGACAGAGAGCATACGTCTGGCCGCCGCTCCAGACCGCGTTTGAGAAAGGTTTGCCATCTGCCCTTTTGACGGCCAGGTCCCAGTCCCAGCCTTCCGCGATACTGTATCCGTCCGAACTGTTGGTGTGCCCGACAATCTTGTAACCCATTCGCTTTGCCTTCTTGATGAGTGTACGGAGCTTTGCCTCTCCGCCGAGGGCCTCCTCTACCGGGAAGATCTGTGGCCAGCGGCCGTCATGTCCCTTTTGATTCCAGCCCACCAGGCAGATTTCGGCACGTTTGATTCCGGTCTTTTTGAAAGCATCCAGGATATCACCAACGCGCTCGAAGGTAACGACCGCCTTCATCGGCGGCTCGGTTTCCAGTGTCTGTTCCAGTACCGGGCTGGGTGCCGGTTTCCAACCCTGTCTGATCCGGACTTCCATGCTATTCGCGGCGTAGGCCAGTTCCGGTTGCGTCTTCATGCGTTCCTTGATTGGCTTGCAGACCCCCCGCGCGAGCTGGTAATTCCTGTATGTGCGCGCCATGCCGGAATAATCCGCATCTTTGCCGGAAAGCATGTGGTAATGGATCACGATGTCATCCGGTGGAACAAATCCTGACACCAGGAAGCGGGGTGCAATTGTATAAATGCCTTCCTTTGCCAGAACGTGCAAATCATATTCGAACCGCATGGTTGCAACGATCCCTACGAATGTTGTCCTTGGATTTTTCATGCCGAAAATCGGCATGAAATTTCTCCCGTAGAATCCACTAGGCCCGTTTATGGTACACGACCCTTTCTGAAGGCGGAAGGTGCCCATGAAACCATCCGGTGTGACGTAGTAACCATCCTCGCCGACATTCGCGCGCGCGAAATCCGGAAGGACTGAGACATGCTCAACGCCATGAGGAATTTCCTGCCGTTTAATTATTACCGTCATGATGCCTCTGGCGTCGGGTTCGACTGTAATTGTTTTCTTTTCCTCGTGCTTGTCGTTGAATATATAGGTCAACTCCACCTGGGCGGCCATTACACGGCACGCGCAAAGACACCCCAATATCCCGAGCCAGTATTTATTCATGGTATTATTTCCTTATAACCAGTTCCTTGAACAGCGCTGTAATATGGTTTCAGAATTCGATTTTTTTGTATAGAACCTATTTCATAATTTCATTTAGCCAATCCAATTTTGAGATAGGTTCTTATGAGAAAAAGATCGTAAGCATTGACTCTTTGAGACTAGGATGTATTGGGTAAGAAAGGAAAATTATATGACACTTATGGATTGGCTGAGGAAACTGGGGATAATTCGCTATGGAATTAAAAAAGGCACTTACACGAGTGCCAGGGATATGCCGGCGGAATTTCTTATGGATAATGTTTTCGATGCGAAAAAGGATCTTGTTACGAAGGAAGATTTAAAAAAAGTTACCGACTCCATAAAGGGCTCGGATTCCAGGCCGCGCAAGTAATGCTGTTTATTTGAGGCCAAGCTGGTAGAAGCAACCGCCGCGGGAAATGACGCTGAATCGTTCCTGGAGAAGGCTGATAACACGAATATCGTTTGTTATCACCAGGCTTGCTTCTAGTACAACAGGTATTCCTTTTCTCAGTTCTTTAGTGAGCATATCGATGCCTTCGTCCGCAGTTATAGCGACTGCTTCTTTTGCACCCCCGTTGAGCAGGCCCTTGCACCTGTGGTCAAAACATGATGCGGGGAATGGCGAAGGGTTGTCAACCCTGTCTGGGCATATGACCTTTGATGCGTATTCGACATTTCGTGAAAGCGGGATGATCCTGCGCTGTGTGGATTTTTTCACGAAATGTTCAAGATAAACTGGGTCGATCGACGAGATGATTATGGCGTTAGATGCGGTGTTGTCTGCAAGCTGATCGACAAGTATCCGGCAGGATGGTTTCAGGGGTGGCGCATTAAAGGCCATGATTACTGCTGCAGTTGTTAATACGCCAAGCAAGACGACCGCGAAGGTTGAAGGAATATTCTCAAACCATTTGCCGGCCATCGATACGGCGATTACCACGAGAAGGCACATGGCGGGAATATAAAAACGTGACGTTTGAAAGAAGTATAGAAGGTGAACAGCCATGACAGGAAGTGATGAAACAACGGTGAATTCGGCAAGCCGTCTAAGCGCTGAATCGTTTCCAGGCTTTGTCGGGGCTATTTGCGGGAATCTTTTGTTCAGAAGATATATCAGTAGTCCGGCTGAGACAAGCGATGAGAATGGGCTCAGGAACAGAGCTTTACAATTCAATGCGAGGTAACTGGTCGAAAAACATAATGAGCTGTAATCGAAAGGAACAGCGCACCAGTAATTATATCCGTTTCGGAAAGGTGAGCCGAATACCGTGCTGTTGTAAGCCAGGGTTGCGCAAATGAGCACTGCAGATGGGATGGAGAGGTTGGCCAGTTTGATGATGCGTCCTTCTTTCTGTGCGTGAGTCAGGCAGAGCAGAAGAAATGGAATAATTGTGCTCATCAATACCGGCCTTATTGCCCCGCACAACCCGCATGTAATGCCGGCCAGAAGGAAGAGATACCGTTTACTGCTTTCCGAGGATGCGATTCGCATATAAATCCAACATGCCGCTAAAACAAGTGCGGAACTCGGTATCTCAGTCATGATCTCTCCCGCATAAGCCCTGTAAAGTGGAAATACTGCCAGAGCAACGCCGGACAATAAGCCACCCCAGATGCCGGATATACGTTGACCTATGAGGAAAGCCATAAGCACGCCAAGGATAGCCAGGAACGTCACCGGATAGATGGCGTTTCCAATCTCATTTCCAAAGATCAGATAACCGGGTGCCAGGAACAGGAGTGAGAACCATGGTGGATAACGGGGCGGGAGCTTCTTTCCGTCAACAGTTATAAAGTAACTGTGATCTGATACGATATGACTTGCTGCAATAGCGTATTCTTCTGAGTCGGGAGTAATGCTCAAGTTGGATGCTACGTAAGGATCGACGCGGAATAATGAGAAAGCGAAAAGCGCAAGCATGGCAAGTATAATTATTTCCGGACGGAAATGATTTTTCTTCTGGCCCGGAACGGACTGTTCATCTGTTTTCATTTTGTTATCATAGATATTGTTATCTCTGCCAGCAAGTTGAGAGTGTAGCTAAGAACTGGGGTGGGAGAGGAATTAACCAACATTCTTGATTTACACCCCCCTCTTTTTTGGGGGGGGGTAAATCCTGTTTACCGTTGACTCCGGCTGAGTTTCTGATGCAGAATTAAAACGTGCTGTGACAAGATGAACTGTTTTGTCAATATTCTGGTCTGCTTTCTGCCTTTATCATGACTGCCAATGTAAAGTATGGTACAGGAGTGACGTTCTCATTTTCTGTCAGGATGAATTTGAATTGATAATGTTTAGGCTTGGATATTGGTATCAACAATGTGCTGACGGTTGATCTCTACCTTGACCATTTTCACGGCGCGATGGCTGGTTCACCGGAGTTATGTTGTCTGTACATGGAAGGAAGTGTCTTGTTTCAGGTGGTAGTGAGGCTGGAGGAATACTAATATGAATAAAATCAACCGCAGGGAATTCATTGCGACGTCAGTCGCAGCGGGTCTGGGTATAATGGGTGATGGTTGGGCTGGTGCCGTTCAGTTCAAGACCACTCTGCGCAAGTCCATTTACATCGGAGGGGAGCCGAAAGAGGAAACACTTCAAGATCTTAAGGATGCCGGCTTCGAAGGCGTGGAATTACGTCCGGGTAAGCTTACGATTGAACAGGCGGTAGATTTCCGGAAAAAGGCTGACAAGATAGGTATTCGTATCCAATCACTCATGGGGGGCGGGAGCGAAAACGGTCTGCGTATTGCCGCTGCTTTCGGTGCTGATGCTGTCCTTTATGTCCCGGCACGCGTTGACGGGAAGCTCGTGATGCCTGAACCGTGGGAGTATGATATCGAGTTCGATGAGTCCAGCGGTTATCTCACACGCGTGGTCAAAGGCGATAACGGGAAATTCAAGGCTTACATGGAGGCCCATAACAGTTCAATGGATTCAGCGCGGGAGAGTGTGAAGAAACTCATTCCCGTTGCCGAGGAAACAAAGGTTGTGATTGCCCTTGAGAATGTATGGAATAACTTCTGTGTCAAGCCTGCCATCTTCAAGTGGATGGTGACATCGTTTAAGAGTCCCTGGGTTAAGGCATACTTTGATGTTGGCAATCATGTAAAGTACCTGACTCCACCGGAAGTGTGGATCCGCGAGTTCGGCCCGCTGGTTGCGAAGGTACACATAAAGGATTTCAAGCTCAATCCGGATAATCATGGCGGTAAATTTGTGCATCCGCGCGATGGAAGTATCAACTGGCCTGCTGTCCGCCAGGCGCTGGATGATGTGGGATATAATGGCTGGCTGACAATCGAGGATGGTGGTCTTTCGTACAAGGAGTTTAATGACCGCCTCGATCTTATTATTGCCGGTAAATAATAGAGCCGGAAATGTTAATTCATCTATAATTGAAGCAGCAGAAAAAGGATTGAGACATTGTTTAAGTTGACCAAAAGTGAGTTTTTGGAGCAGAATCTGATGGAAAAGTGAGAATATCTTAGTATTTATTCATAATGCCATATATATGCCATGAAGGCCTGTTTCGGGAGCAAGTGTTCCGGGTATGCAAGTACTGATGCAGAAGTCTTGACAGTGAAGTCGCTGTGATTAATAATGATTTGAATCAGGGCAGCCTATAGAGGGAGTTTGCGGTTAAATAGAAGGTAACTGCGTAAACCCTGGAAGCAAGGTAAGTTCTGATGAAACCGGAGTTTAGTCTGTCTTTCTTTTTGCCCTCAGCAGTATTCATTTGCAACAGGGTTGGTCCGTTGTTTCCGCTTTATGTGAAGGCGATACCTGAAAATGTTTTTTCTTTCCCAAAGAATTGAGAAGGCGTGGTCCTTGGGAAATGATTGGAAATATATGGAACTAGTTTCGAACTCGGCTTAGGTCTGGGGTGACTCGTAATGAAGATAAGAACGATTGCGCTTATTGTGTTAATGCTGGCATCAATTGGCTCGTTTCTGGCAGCAGCGGAGGTGGCTGTCGAGACCAAGGCGAAGGCTGACTATGATGCGACTGAGAAGTCTGCCAGGGAGGCAGAGGCTGCGGCTAAACCCTTGAAAGACGCCATGCAAAAGGCCGACAAGGTATATGCCGACGCGAAAAAAGCGGCTGATACGAAGCGTCAGCAGGCAACTGATGCAAAAAATTTGTCTGGTGAGCAGGGCGTAAAAGATTTGAAACAGGCCGAGGATGACGTGCCTGTTGCCATCAAGACTCTGACCGATGCGACGAATGCCAAGCCACCCCTGGATAAAGCGCTGGCCGATGCCAAGGCTGCAGTGTTCCCTCTGAAGCAAGCTTACGATGCGGCAGAGAAGGCAGCCAAGGAGGCTGAAGCGATGGTGAAAATCGCCTTAGACGCGGCCAACAAACTTGATGATGAAGCCAAGAAGGCCACGAACCAAGCGGCTGCCAGGCGCAGGGCGGCTGATTCTGCAAAGGCCGCACTGGCTCGAGCTCATAAAAGCGAGCAGAGTTTCCAGAACCAAGCCGAAGTTGCTCCTAAGAAGATTGCCGAAGCTGAGATGCAGAAAAAAACGGCCGACGCAGACCTGGCCGCGGCCAAGACCCAGCTGGCTTCTGCCATGACAGCTTATCATGCAGCCGAGACGGCCGCTTTGACTGCGGAGACGAACGCCAAGCTGGTTTCTGAAGCCGAGAAGAAACAGGCCACAGACGAAGCGGCCACCAAGCGCAAGTTAGCCGACGCAGCCAGAACCACCTTGACCCAGGCGCAGCAGAATGAACAACAATTACAGGCCAAGTCAACTGCGGCCACCCAAAAGCTGGCCGATGCACCTGTACAGAAGAAGGCAGTTGATGATGCCTTGGCAAGTGCCAGGAACCAGGTGGCTGCCGCTAACGGTTCTTCTCAGGCAGCCGAAAAGGCTGCCCAAGGGGCAGAGGCCACGTCCAAGTCGATGGCCGAGAATGTTGCCAGAACACCTGATGAAAAGAAGAAAGCTGCGGACGAAGCGGTTGCCAAGCGTAGGGCATCTGACGCAGCAAAGGCCGCACTGGCGCAGGCACAACAAAATGAACAGCAGGCGAAGGTGAAGGCCGATGCCGCAGCGAAGAATCTGGCCGATGCACCTGTGCAGAAGAAGACAGCCGATGATGCCTTGGCCAAAGCCAAGAACCAGGTGGCCGTCGCGAACGGTGCCTATCAGGCATCTGAGAAAGCAGCCCAGGAAGCAGAGGCAGTAGCCAAGGTTATAGCTGAGCGTGCAGGCCGGTCTGAGGAACAGAAGACGCATTTGGCGGCCGAAGCGGCGGCCAAGCGCAAGGCAGCTAATGAGGCCAAGGCTGCCATGGCCCGAGCGCAGTTAACCCATCAAAACTTTGAAAAGCTGGCGAACGTTGCAACGCAAAAACTGAATCGGGCGATGGCGCAGAAGAAGGCAGCCGAAGATGGAATGGTTGATGCCAGGAACCAGATAACTGCTGCAACGGCTGCCTGCCAGGTTGCTGAGCAAGCAACCGTTGCAGCGACTAAACTGGCAGAGGAGAAAAGTCAGGCGGCAGCAGAAGCCGCCTCTAAACGCAAAGCGGCGGCAGAAACCTGGGCAATTTTAGCCCAGGCGCAGCAGGTGGAACAGCAAGCCCAGGATAAGGCCAATGCTGCCGCAAAAGCGCTGACCGATGCGACGGCGCAGAAGAAAGCATCCGACGATGCCTTGGCAAACATCAAAAACCAGGTGGCTGCAGCCAGCACGACTTTAGCGACAGCCGAGAAGACTGCCCAGGAGGCAGCGTCTGCGGTCAAGGCGATTTCAGGGAATGTTATCACATCCCCGGAAGATAAAAAGAAGGCAGCAGGCGAAGCTCCCGCCAGGCGCAAGGCGGCTGATGCGGCCAAGGTTGCTCTTGTTCAGGCGCAGCAGAACGAGCAGGCGGCACAGGCTCAAGCCGTGACCGCCTCTCAGAAGCTGGCGGAAGCGGAGACGCAAAAGAAGGATGCCGATATTGTTCTGGCGAACGCCACGAAACAAAGAACCGCCGCCGCTGCCGCGAATCAGGCAGCCGAGAAAGCAGCAAAGGATCTCATCCAACTCGATGCGGTAAGAAGTCAGGCCGCCTATACCAGTAATCTACATTCAGATTTGGCTTTAAACGCCCGTCGCTCACGTAAACGCATAGCGGTTATTGATGCTGCAGAGGCATTGGCCCAGGCGCAGCAGGTGGAACAGCAGGCCCAGGATAAGGCCAATGCTGCCGCAAAAGCGCTGACCGATGCGACGACGAGGAAGAAAACAGCTGACGATGCCTTGGTCGGTGCCAAGAACCAGATGGCTGCAGCCACTACGACTTCGGTGGTAACCGAGAAGGTAGCCAGGGAGGCTGAGGCTGCTGTCGCGCGTCTGGCGGCCGACATGGCCAAGACTGTTCTTGTTCAGGCGCAACAGAACGAGCAGGCGGCACAGGCTCAAGCTGCGACCGCCGCGAAGAAGCTGGCGGAAGTGGAGGCGCAGAAGAAAGCCGCCGACGTGGTCCTGGCGAATGCCAAGCTCCCAGTGACCGCCGCCATGCCCGCGTATAAGGCAGCCCAGGATGCGGGAGGGGAAATCGTACGACTTGATATGGCAAGTAAGCAGGCCAGCGCCGATGCAGCTGCCAAACGCAAGGCGGCCAATGAGGCCAAGGCAGTTCTGGACCCAGTACAGGCGAAGCTGGATCAAGCTTCGATTCAGGCCGGCAATGCCGCTCAGAACCTGGAGAGGGCCGAAGCGCGGAAGAAATTGGTCGAAGAGGGATTGGTGAAGCTTAAAGAGCGGATTGCCGCTGCCAAGCAGACACACCAGGCGGACGAACAGGCTGCCCAGACGGCTGAAGCCGCGGCCGCGCCGTTGAAGGAAGCCGCGGAAAAGACCCGCGTGGCATATTCGGAAGCCGTGAAGATAGCCGATGACAAGCGTGCTCTGGTCGAGCAGGCCAAGGCCAAGTTGTACCGGCTGGTTGCTTCCGGACAGGTGGGAAGCCTTATGGATAGTCCTGAACCACCGAAGCCTGCGAACAGGATTGATGAAATCGTATTTGCAAAGTTGAAGGCGTTGGGCATTCAGCCGGTGCTCTGTTCCGACGCGGTATTTATCCGTCGCGCTTATTTGGATATGACCGGCACGCTGCCGTCAGCGGAGGAGGCCAAAGCTTTCATTTTAAGTACGGATAAGAACAAGCGCGTTGCCTTGGCCGACCGTCTTCTCGATCATCCGGCACATGTTAATTATTGGGCCATGAGATGGAGTGATATCCTGAAAGTCAAGGCTGAGTTTCCCGTCAAGGTTTGGCCCAATGCGGCACAGGCCTACCACCGTTGGATTTGGGAATCGATCAACCAGAATAAGCGTTACGATCAGTTTGCCCGGGAACTGCTAACCTCCAGCGGGAGCAATTTCCGTGTCGGCTCTGTTAACTTCTACCGCGCCATCCAGAATAAGACACCAGAGGGTATCGCCGCTGCCGTCGGATTGGCATTGATGGGCACTCGAATCCACTTATGGCCTGAAGACCGTCGTACTGGTATGAAAGCCTTTTTCACGCAGATCGGGTACAAACCCACCAGTGAGTGGAAAGAAGAAATTGTTTTCTGGGATCCCCTGAACTCGGTTGCTGTGCCGAACAGTACTGCGCCGGGGATAGATTCCGTCGCCAAGGCGGTGACCGTCACCGACCAGATTCCACAGGCATTGACCAACGCGCTGACCGAAAACGGGCCATTGGCGGCAGTCTTTCCTGATGGAACCAAGACCACGATTTCGCCGAATCGCGATCCGAGAGAGGTTTTTGCTGATTGGCTGATTCGACCGGAAAATCCCTGGTTCGCCAGGGCGATTGTCAATCGTACCTGGGCATGGATGATAGGCCGCGGTATTATTCACGAGCCGGATGATATTCGGGATGGCAACCCGCCCAGTAATGCTGAAGTCCTGGCCTGCCTGGAAAAGGAGCTGGTCTCAAGCGGTTACAACCTGAAGCATCTGAAGAGGCTGATTCTGACCTCAACCGTGTACCAGTTCTCTTCGATCCCGAGGAGCAAATCGCCGGAAGCTGGAGCCAACTTTGCCAGCTATCCCTTGCGTAGAGTGGAAGGCGAGGTGCTGATCGATGCCCTGAACAGCATTACCGGTGGATCTGATCTTTACACCAGCGCCGTTCCTGAGCCTTTCACCTATATTCCCCAGGACATGTCTGCGGTAGAACTGGCCGATGGCAGCATCAGTAGTTCCTTTCTGACGTTGTTCGGACGTTCCGCGCGTGCCACAGGAATGGAAAGCGAGCGAATCAACGAACTCGACTCGACACAGTGGCTGTGTATGCTGAATTCGACGACAATACAGAACAAGCTCCAGAGCGGCCAGAAGCTTGCATCGCTATTTTCCGCAGGCGGCAAACCGAATGAAATCGCCGAGAGACTTTACCTGACAATCTTATCACGTTTCCCGACGGATGCCGACATCAGGGCTGCAGAAGAATATGCCAAAAGCGGAGTGACAAAGGGGAATAACGTCTGGATTGACCTTGCATGGGCGTTGATCAATAGCCCCGAGTTTCTTATGCGGCATTGATTTTTGCCGGCGCGGTGAGACATAACGCGAAAATTAAAGTGGAAGTAAAAGGAGAGTGGAAGTCATGAGTACAAACCACAATCAAAAGCAGGTATCCAGGCGAGAGGCTATGAGACGGTGTGCTTTGGGCGCGGCTGGTGTGATTGCAACCGGCGGTTTCAGTTCCAGCGTCTTTGCGGCCGCGGCTGACAAAACGGCCCAGCAGAAGACTGCCGAGGAAAAGGCAACTCGGGACACGGCGGCAAAAGCGAAGGCCAAGAAAGGCCAGATCAAATCGGTCATCCAGATATTTTTGTGGGGAGGAATGTCGCACAACGACACCTGGGATCCGAAGCCGGGTACGGGTTACGACTTTATGGCTGAGTTTGACAAAGTAATTCCAACCAACGTGAACGGGATTCAACTCGGCTCGCTGTTCCCTAAACTGGCCCAACAGGCAGATAAGTATTCCCTGATCCGCAGCATGACCCATGGCAATAACGGTCACGAGACGGCGGCTTATCTAATGCAGACTGGTCATCTGCCGGGTGGGCGGTTGGCCTATCCCAGTGTGGGGGCCATATTCACCTTCTTTAAGAAAGATCAGTACAAAGGGTTGATTCCTCCTTACGTTGTGATGCTCGAGGCGGCCGGCCGGTTTTCCGAGGAGGGTTTTTTGGGGCCTGCGTACAAACCCTTTGCAACTGGCGGAGATCCAAACGCGGCCCGTTTCGAGGTGCAGGGAATCGTCAACAGGGGGATCGACGACGGACGGCAGAAGGCTCGCCGTGAATTGGTAGATAAAATCAATCACATGGGATACGGCCTTTCGGACGTTCCAGAGATGACTGTTGCAGAGACAACCAAGCAGAAAGCCTACGGGTTGATCCTCGGCAGCGGCAAGGAAGTATTCAATCTGGAGAACGAACCTGCGGCACTCAGGGATCGCTACGGACGAAACACATTCGGTCAGGAATGTCTGGCGGCGCGGCGCATGGTTGAGGCTGGGGTACCCTACATTACGATCAGCTTCCCCGGTGGATGGGATACGCATGGAGGTCATTTCCCGACGATGCGGCGGCAGTGTCCCCCGTTGGACCAGGGGCTGGCAACGCTGCTTGCGGATTTGAGCGAGAAGGGCTTGTTGGATAGTACCCTTGTTTGGTGTACCGGCGAGTTTGGCAGAACACCGAAGATCTCGTGGGAACCGCCCTGGAACGGCGGTCGCCATCACTATGGAAATGTCTTCACCGTGCTGGTTGCCGGCGGCGGTTTCAAGGGTGGCCGTGTAGTCGGCTCGTCCGATGAAAAAGGTGAATTTGTCAAGGATAGACCCGTCTATCCGTCGGATTTGCTGGGTAGCATCTATTTGTTGGCTGGCATTGACGCTACGGCTAAGCTACCCCATCCCTGGGGACTGGATGCCTATGTGTTAGACACTGAGAACGAGGGCATGAAATCGGCCGGTATGCTTGAGGAACTCATGTAACCATCGATATAGATTCTCGGTAGCTTAAGGCGTTTGTGTCTTTGTGCCTGACTGCAAGGTTTGCATATATCTTTTACGCTGTCGAAATGGCAGTAATTGGAGGAGTTCATGAGTAGACGTAGCAAGTTTCTGATCCTTTTGTTCTCCATTTCTGTTGCTTTTGCATCCTTCCTCAGGGCGCAGAACCAGTACATCGGTTTTGTCTATCCCGCCGGAGGTCAGCAGGACGCCACCTTTCCGATCAGGTTGGGCGGACAGGGGCTCCTCCATGTTTCTGATGTGATTGTAACAGGGGAAGGGGTTTCCGTTCGTTTGGTTGATTACTACCGTGTACTGGATAACCAGGAACTTGGATTGGTTAGCCAGCAACTGCGGGATTTGAAAAAGAAAGAAACTACGGTAAGCGATGCAGTGGTCGAGAAGATGGCCTCTCTTGAGTTTCCCGGAGCCATCGGGCCGGATACCGGACTGAACGCCACTCCCTCCCTGATTTGCCCGGTATGCGGTACTGCCAACCCGATCGATGCCAGCGTCTGCAGCAAATGTAACATAAAATTGGAGAAACCAAAGGACCCGAAACCGGGCGAACAGGACGCTAAGAACGCATCTCCAAAGACCGCGAAGGAACTGGCCAAGGAAAAAATGATAGAGGTGCTCGAAAGAAGGTTTGCGGATGACGAGCGCGACCCTGCCGTTCGTTCCCAAACCGAGTTAGTATTTGCCGAGGTCACGATAGCGCCCGATGCAAAACCTGGCAGGAGGGAGATCAGGGTAATCACCAAACGCGGTATTTCGAATCCACTTCCCTTCTTCGTTGATCAAGTCCCCGAGGTTGCGCGCAAGCCGATGAAGACCATGAAGCTTCCAGTGCTTGGGAAGGAGTATCTGGCCCAGCGCAAAAGACCGCGTGCAGAAGAGGAGATGCTTGTTACAGTACCGTGCACTATGAATGGCCAGATTGCAGCAGGTGAGATAAACCGGTATCGTTTCCAAGCGAACAAAGGGCAGCGCCTGATTATTTCCGCCAAAGCTAGGGAGTTGGTCCCATACGTTCCCGACGGTGTTCCAGGCTGGTTTCAGGCTGTCCTGAGACTTCGAGATGCCAATGGCAGGGAGTTGGCATACAACGATGATTTCCGCTCCAACCCCGATCCACTGATCTATTTCGAAGTGCCAGAGGATGGCGAGTATCTGCTGTCAATCAACGAGGCTCTTTTCCGCGGCCGCGAGAGCTTTGTGTATCGCATTACCGTGAGCGAATTGCCCTTTGTGACCAGTATCTTTCCGTTGGGGGCGCGTGTGGGCGAGCCGGTCAAAATCGAGATGAACGGCTGGAACCTGGAAAAAACCACTATGACACCTCCATCAAAAGATGCAAAACCGGGACACCATCTGATTGCTGCCACCGACGGAAAGCTTTTCTCCAATTACATGCCGTTTGCCCTGGACACGCTGCCCGAATGTCTGGACACGGAACCCAACGACGAGCCATCCAAAGCGCAGAAAGTGAATCTTCCAATCATTGTCAACGGGCGGTCTGATCGCCCGGGCGACTGGGATGTCTTTGAGGTGGAGGGAAAAGCCGGAGAGACCATAGTTGCGGAAGTACACGCGCGCCGCCTCGGTTCCCCGTTCGATTCCTTTGTCAAGGTCACCGGCGCGGATGGCAAGATCATCGCGTTAAACGACGACCATTACGACGCAGCATCGGGGCTGAACACCGACCACGCCGATTCCTACCTTATGGTGAAGCTGCCCGCTGATGGAAAATACTTTGTTCATCTCGGTGATACGAGACGACAGGCGGGAAAGGAGTATGGCTACCGGATTCGGATAAGCCAGCCGCAGCCCGATTTCGTGTTGCGTTTCGTTCCTTCCCGAATCTGTATTCCCAGCAATCGATCCGCTGCGGTGACCGTCTATGCCATGCGGAAGGACGGATTCAATGGACCGATCAAGCTGAGCTTCAAAGACTTGCCGCAGGGGTTTGAATCGGCTGGCGCCACACTGAAGGCAACACAGGAGGTCGTGGGGCTGTCTTTAAAGACCAGTCTGACAGGTATGGAAAAACCGGTTAACTTAACGATAGAGGGCACTGCAACCAACGGGAACCAGACTATTGTCCGCGAGGCGGTGCCTGCTGAAGACAGAATGCAGGCTTTCCTCTGGCGCCATCTGTTGCCTGCGGATACCCTGCCGGCCTTGGTCTACGATCCATCCTACAAAGAACC
>Ga0156394_1039_pt1 | contig 19327 bp, 14 predicted proteins | sample RifOxyA3_FD_108038 | JGI IMG/M metagenome (GOLD analysis project Ga0156394, IMG submission 108038) | Lentisphaerae bacterium RIFOXYA12_FULL_48_11 | reverse complement strand
AATGGCGATTCCGTCGTGTTGAATATATCAAGCACAAGGTCGAGGGACTGGACGGCTGGAGTGATGGCTGGGGCATTACCAATAAATTCAGCAGCCAGCCGCTGCAGTTGCGAATTGAGGGCCTCCTGTCTGCCGGTGCCTATGATGCGCCTGGAAACATCACGCTGACAGATTTCCGCGATACAGATGGTTTTACCAATTGTGCCGCGGAAGCTGGCATTCGATCAAAAGTTGAACCATGTGCTGACATTGTGAAAGTTGGCCAGACGAGTGGTCGGTTCAGTGCGACCAGTGAGCGGAAAACCTGTGAACGTGCCTGGAGCAAGGCGGGCAAGGTGTTTACGCCTGCGTTAAACCTGGCCGGCCATCAGGCGATGGGCGTATGGGTTCATGGCGACGGTAAAGGTGAAGTTCTGAATCTTCAGTTGAAGAGTCCTCCAGGCTTCATCCCCGGTGACAGCGAACATTACATCATTGTGGACTTTAACGGCTGGCGTTATTTTGAGCTGGTTGAGCCTGAAGGCGAACGGTATGCGAACTATTCGTGGCCTTATGGCGGCCTGTATTCCATTTATCGCGAGAACATTGCTTATTCACATGTCCATGCCCTGAACTTGTTTTACAACAATATCCCGGCAAAAGGGGTGGTAACATGTGAGCTGTCGCCGATTCGAGCCTTGCCGACGGTAAAGGCAAAGTTTCGTAACCCGGCAATCACCATTGCCGGCAAAACGATCATGTTTCCCGTGGAAATTGAGAGTGGAAGCTGTCTGGAGTTTCGTTCGATGACGGATTGCAAACTGTATGGATCCTCCGGCGAGTTGATCAGCAACGTACAGCCGCAGGGGGATGTCCCTGTGCTTGAATCCGGGTCAAATGCCGTTAAATTTTCCTGTGAACCACCGGCGGGCTTGAATCCGCGGGTCCGAGTTTCTGTGATCGGTTTTGGCGAGTGATTGAAATGGAAATGGGCAGATCACCATAATAACGGGGAGTTCCTGTTATTAACGGGATATTCTGGGAGACCTGCGGTTCCAGGGCTTGGTTTGTTCGGCTCGTTCAAGTCGTATTAAATCACCCGGTCGCATTTTTTCAACCTCTGAAATATCAAGATACCAGTCGCCCTCTGTTTCAATCCATTTGTTTGCGGGAAGGGGGTTCCACTGGTAACCGGCCCACAGTTCCTGGATCAATGTTGCTGTATCCGCTTTATCATTTATTTTCAGGGAGGCTATTCTAATCTTTCTTGATGAACTTTCGGGGAGTTGAAGGAAAGGAAACGCATCCATGAAACCCCGGCGAAGTTTGTTTGCATCGGCAGTCTTTACATACGCAGGATTAACAAATTTTGCTGCCTGAGAAAAATCCTGCTTCATGATGCATTTTGAAAGATCCTCAAAACGCTGGTTGATCCTTTTCTCGGGACTGTCGGAATATTTCTTTTTGACAGGCACATTGTTTGCGATGGCTGGCTTGGCGGCCGCCTTCTCTGTTGGATTCTTCTGGGCAAGAGTTTCGACGGTATTTGTTTCGGACTGCTTTTCCTTTGCTGCCTGTGCTTCGGTTTCAAGGATCAAGGCACGCGCCTCCATTAGTTCGGCACTGTTGGTCAGGCTGTCTTTTTCTGTCTTTGCCTCGACCGCACCACGAACATCATCTTTTTTTGTCAGTGATACCTGGAGGCTGTCCAGTGCCTTTTCGAAATTTTCGGCAAGGGTCAGGATCTTTCGCGCCCGTTCAATGGAAAGTTTGCCTGTTGCTTTGATATAAGCTTTCTGGAATGGAATAAGTTCGGGAACATCTTTCGACAAATCATCGGCAGTAATCTTCCTGGCCATCGAGAAGCGATCGATTTCTTTGTTGACGGCAAGTAAGCGTTCAAGTTCTCCGGCGGTCTGTACTTTCTTTTGAATATTTTTGAGGGCGGCGAGGTATTTGTCCTGTTCCGAGACTATTTCCTCGAGATCAGGAGAGGAAAGTTTCTGCAATTCTTTTTCATAAGTGGTTTTAAGCCGGAAAAAAACGGCGTTTGGCTGGTCGTCATTTGCTGCAAGTAACGGTAATGATAAAAGATAAACTGAAAAAAGCGCACGTAATGCAACTTTAAGCACTGAACACTGCAGTTTCTTTCCGGCATCCACCATTCTCATGATGCCGAAGGATATTGGAATGAAGGAGTATGAAGCTAGTGCCCTACGGATGATCATCTTCAGGTGCCTTTCAGTTTCCTATACCTTAATTCAAGTAACGTTTAACTCGAACGATATATTTTACAGATTCTCATGTTTTTAAAAGAAATTTATTGAAATCCAAGCATAATTTTTAACCGGCAAGTTCAATCTTCAAAACAAGGGTTTGCTGCATTATTCCTGAAAGATGATAATGATGGCGAAAATAGCAGTATCGCTGGTTGATTTAACATGCTAGGAGTTTGAATTTTACTCTGCGCATATCCTGTTGTATTGTCACACGCTAAGAAATCGAAAGGAGTCTGGCCATGTTGACACGTCGTAATTTCATTGCTAGCGGGGCATTTTCTGTCGGGGCGCTGTTGTGCGGTACGCATCGTGCCTGGGCAGGCGCAAATAACCGTGTGCGGATTGCCGTGGTTGGCATTCACGGCATGGGCCAGAGTCACCTCAAGGCCTATCAGGCATTGCCGGACACCGAGGTTGCGGCATTGTGCGATATAGATGAGAATCTGTTTCCCGAGGTCATTGAAAAGCATTTCACAAAGGCCAACCGCGCCAAGCCGAAGACTTACACCGACATTCGGAAGCTGCTTGAGGACAAGGAAATTGACGCAATATCGGTTGTCACTCCGAACCATTGGCATACGCTGGCTTCGATCTGGGGTATTCAGGCTGGAAAGCATGTCTCGGTGGAAAAGCCGTGCTGTCACAATATCTTCGAGGGAAGCAAGCTGGTCGAGGCATCGAAGAAGTACCGCGTCCTGGTACAGGATGGCGCAGAGCAACGCAGCAATCCGTGTTCGCAGACGATGGCCAAGTTCCTGCAGGACGGCGGGCTTGGCGAGGTTTATATGGCCAAGGGCACCTGTTACAAGTGGCGTAAGCCAATAGGCCATTTTGAAGATGAGCCGGTACCGAAGGGTGTTCATTACGATCTCTGGCTGGGGCCTGCTCCGCAGCGGCCGTTCAACCAGAACCGGTTCCACTACAACTGGCATTGGAACTGGGACTATGGCTGCGGTGATATGGGCAACCAGGGTGTCCACGAGATGGACATTGCCCGCTGGGGACTTGGCGTGACTCTGCCAACAAAGATCTGTGCGATGGGTGGTCATGTCATGTTCGGCGATGACCAGGAGACGCCGAATGTGCTGCACGCCATGTTCGAGTTTCCGAACCCTGCCGGTGGCGGTGATAAGAAGAGATTCCTGCAGTTTGAGGTCCGTCCCTGGATCACGAACAACGAGATTCAGGTCAAGGAACCGGTGAAAGACGGCAGTGGCGGCTACATGGCCACCAGTAGTGGAAATTCCATTGGTAATCTTTTTTACGGCTCAAAGGGTTACATGGCCAAGACCGTCAATGCATGGCAGGCGTTCATGGGTGAGAAACGCGAGCCAGGTGATTCAGGTAAGGGTGAAGCCAACCATTACGGTGTGTTCGTTGACGCCATACGTGACCCGAAGCCGGAGACTTTCAACAAGAGTATTGAGGAAGGTTTCTACTCCTGTGCGTTGATCCATCTTGGCAATATTGCATACCGACTTGGCCGTAACCTTGAATTCGATCCGGCGACGATGCGGTTCCCTCATGACGAGGAAGCCAACCGGATGCTGACCAGGGAATATCGAGCCCCATTCATTGTGCCGGAGAAGATATGACATCACGTGAACGCCTGCTGATCACGTTGCGCGGCGGGATTGCCGATCGCGTTCCTGTTGCCCCGTTTGTGCAGGAGGAGTATCTGTCTTTCTACTATCCAGAGAAAACAAAACTGGACCGTGTGATCGACGCAGTTGAACTGGCTAATGAACTTGATTTCGACCTTATGGCCAAACATCGTGCCATTGAAACACCGCACTTTCTCCGGCACAGCTATCCCGACTGGGAGCTGCGCCGCAGTGAGATACGCGAGGCTGACATGATCAGGAAGCGGCTCGAAATTGTCATGCCATCTCGAACACTTGTGCAGGAGGAAGTCAGGCCGGATGCAGGTGCTGCAACCTCGGGCGTGAGTTTCATGGTGACCCGCCACATGCTGCAGGATTCCGACGATGCTACGGCATTCCTCGAACACCTGCCGCCGCTGAACGATACCGACCGCCGGGAGATGCATGACATCGCCGCGACATGGAGCGGGATTATCGGCGAGAGAGGAGTGCTTGCACCGTGGGGGTTTGCCGGAGTATTCAACTTCTGCTGCGACCTTTGCGGGATGGAAAATGTCTACACAATGCCTTACGAGGATGAGCCGCGTTACCGTGCGCTGATGGAAGGAATTTCTGCGGCACAGGCTGCTGCGGCCTCGGCGCTTGCCGATACGGCTGTGGATTGTATAGGCATGCAGGGTCACATGGCTGGTGGTGCGACGACAGGTCCGGATTTTTTCCATGAGTTTGTGATGCCGTATGAGCGGCATGTAGTTGAAGCAATACGCGATGCAGGCAAGTTCAGTGTCTATCATAACTGTGGCTTTGCCAGGAATCTTTATGGTAACTACCGTGATATTGGCATGACGGTCTGGGAGACTGTTTCTGAGATGCCGCGTGGCGATAACAAGCTGGCGGAAGCCAAGTCTGTGCTCGGCGACAAGATCTGCCTGCTAGGCAACCTCGATCAGGTTGATTTCCTCAAACGTGCCACCCCGCAGGAAGTTGTGGCCAGAACGCGCGACATAGTTGCCCTCGGCAAACCCGGCGGACGTTTTATCTTTTCAACGTCAGATTTTTTAGAGAAAAATACGCCACGTGAGAATGTTGATGCAATGATTGAGGCGGCCAAAGAGGCTGGTAAATACTGATGGAATATCGAAACGGAGAAAACCATGAAGAAGATATCAATGATGCTTGTGATGGCTGCTGCGGTTGTTGGGGGAGCGGTGAGTGCGCTGGCGGACAATACATTGACGGCGGAAGAACAGGCGGCGGGCTGGCAGTTGCTGTTCGACGGACAGTCGCTCAAGGGCTGGCGGCAATACGGCAAGCCCGGTACAGGGTGCGACGCAATCGGCAGCGGCTGGAAGGTTTCCAGCGGCCTGCTAAAGAAACTCAGCGGTGTCAAAGGTGGTGATATCATTACCGAACAAAAATATACCGACTTTGAACTCACGTGGGAATGGCGACTGGAAAAGGACGGGAACAACGGGATCAAATACCTGGTCACAGAGTCGCGTCCGCAGGCCCCTGGTTACGAATACCAGATGATCGATGACAATTCCGACAAGTGGAAAAAGTTGCATGCCAAGGCCAAGACGGCATCATTCTATGAAGTACTGGCGCCGGCGGAGGATAAGCCGCTGAAGCCTGCTGGTGAGTGGAATACCTCGCGTCTAGTTGTACAGGGTAACCAGGTTGAACACTGGCTCAACGGGAAGAAGGTGCTTACTTATGAACTTGGCAGTGACGCAGTCAAGGCGGGTGTTGCCGACAGCAAGTTCAAGAAGTGTCCGGATTTCGGGACCAAGCTGACCGGTCACATCATGCTTACCGACCACAACGACGAGGCCTGGTACCGCAACATCAAGCTGCGTGAACTGCCGGCGAAGTGAAATTCTCCGCGGCAAGTTTGTCCGTTTGTGGTATCGGAATATCCTGCTGGAATTTCTTAATGGCCATGACAATGAAAAATGTCTATGGTTTCTGGTGATGTCAAAAAGGCAATTTCTTTTAACCGGGAACATGTTTCTGTCTGTGCTTCTTGTGCTGCTTTCTGGTTGTCTGTATGGGTCGCGAACAGATCGCAGTTGTTTCATAAGTGCGAACCTCCTCGATGATGGCCGCGTACTGTTTTCTTTCCAGGAGCTGGTATATTGCCCTGCGCAGGGTCTGGCCGCATTTCCCGATGGTGGTATTCCGAAATACAAGAAAGACAACAATGCTCTTTTCATTTTCGACCCGGCTTCCGGGGCGTTGCGGCTTCTCATGAGGGAGAAGAATCACAGGTGGGAACACGGGCAGGGTAGTTTATTCGTGATGAAGTCCTGCGGGAATGTGGCTCTTGTGTCGCAGGGCGGACAGGTTCGAGGCAAACCATCCAGTTCCATCAGGCACTGGCTTGTGGATGTTGGGAACGGAAGGACACAGGAACTTGAATTAAAAGAGAATTTTGCGCGTGAAGGGAGGGATGTGGGAGCAATTTATCTTGTCAGCAGTGATGGTACCCTGGTGTTTGTAAACAACCCGCTGGTACAAGAGGATGGCAGAAGCAGCAAGCGGCGAGATGAAGGTCCTTCGCAGATCTGGGTACGGAGACCGGAAGGGAAGATTGTAAAAGCCGGGGATGGTCCGCATTACGAAGGGTATGTTGACGGCTCTGTCATATACTGGGTTGAAGGGACAAGACAATTCATTGGTTACAGGGTGAACGACAATACAAGGCGCACTCTGCACGGTTACCGGACGCCTCTAGGACTGCCTGATGTAACACGAGGTGTTTCGGTGTCATCCGGCGGAAGTGGGATGGAGCTTGGCAACAAGGTTGGCGATTCCTGGAAGTATGAACCATTACCTGTAACTTCTGCCCAGGTGTTGAAAAAGATGTGATGTTTCTCCTTGGGCAGAATCTGTCAGGGGAAGTCTATTGAAGGTGTTTCCGGCTCGAGAGAAAATCTTTTCTAGTTTCCCGTGATGGACCCACCTTGACGTTCGGTTAAACTTATGATTTCATCCGTTTGTATTTACTGATCGGCAAGAACAAGACAAAAAGTTGAGGTTTCTGCCAATGTTAAAAAAGCAATTTCCTGTAGCCAGCCGGAATCACTCCATCAGTCGCCGGAAATTTCTGCAAGCTGCTGCTGGTGTTACTGCTGTGAGTATCGTTCCTTCTCGGGTCTTTGGTAAAAATGCTCCTTCTAACCGGATCACAATGGGTTGTATCGGGGTTGGAGGCATGGGCATGGTGACCTTCGTGCGGCGATGGCTAACGAAGACGTCCAGATTATTGCCACATGCGATCCTGTCAGTTCCTCAAATGAATACGGCCACTGGTTCAAGGATGGCTGGCAGGGACCCTGGTTTGGTCGCGAAGCAGCGAAGAGGGTAGTGGAGTATCACTACGCACAGCAGGCTGGACGAGCTGATTTCAAAGGTTGCGCCGCATATATTGATTTTCGTGAACTGCTTGCACGGGATGACATTGACACAGTGACGATAGTAACGCCCGACCACTGGCATGCTCCCATTACCGTTGCTGCTGCCCGCGCAGGAAAGGACATCTACTGTGAAAAGCCGCTCTCGCTGACTCTGTCTGAGGGCCGTGTGATGGTTGACGAGGTTCGTCGCAATGGCCGTATACTGCAGACCGGCACGCATCGCCGTTCATCACCTGCGGCGCGGCATTTCTGCGAGTTGATTCGCAATGGTCGTCTTGGTAAACTGCATAAGATCACCATTGAAATTGGCAAAAATCATCGCGAGGGCCCGAAGGACAATTGTGCGGCACAGCCAGTGCCTGAGTGGCTGGATTACGACATGTGGCTTGGCCCTGCACCGCTGGCACCATATCACAAGGATCGCTGTCTTTACTCGTTCCGCTTCATCAGCGATTATTCCGGTGGTAATGTCACTAATCTTGGTGCGCACGCGATTGATCTAGTGCAATGGGCGACCGGCAACGATTTGACAGGACCTGTCGAGATTGAGGATCTGGGTGGCGTATTTCCTCCGGAAATGTTGTTTGATGTCGCCAATCCGGCGCACTTTCGATGTCGTTACGCCGACAAAACAGAATTTGAGTGCCATACCGGCGAGCGTGCCGCGCACGTGACGTTCGAAGGCGAGAATGGTTGGCTCGGTTTCGACGACATCATGACGGCGTCCAGTCCTGAATTGCTTCGCGAGACTATCGGGCCGGACGAGATTCATCTCTACGAATCAAGTGACCATATGAGGAATTTTATTGATTGTGTCAAGAGTCGCCGCGAACCTGCAGGTCCCGTAGAGGTAGGGCATCGTTCCGCCTCCATATGTCATCTCGGCAATATTGCCATGATGCTCAAGGCAAAGCTTAAATGGGATCCTGTTGCAGAGCATTTTGTAGGGCCTAACGCTGACTCAGCCAACCGGTTGCTTCACCGTGCCTATCGCGGGCAGTGGACATTGTGACGTTCGAGCAGGCGTATCCATACCACTCAAGCTTCGGGAATGTGTTTACGCCAACAATTCCGGCTACGGTTTGACCAGCGGTTTCTCGAAAACCATACATACCGGTTGATCTGATATTGTGTCTCTGAGTATTGGCTGACCTTGCCCGTCTTTGCCACTGCCATACGACATAAGAACACCGGGCTTAACCGGTTTGCCTAGTCTTACAGTTACTTCTTTGTCGCTTATGGCGGTTGATATCACATCCTGATCAGTTAGAACGACTGTATTATCTTTGAATCTGAAACCAAACGCCTTGTTACCGCCTTTACCGTTCCATGTTTCAATCTTCAGCTTGCGATCGAACACAAGATGAACAGTGTTTGCATCGAGCAGTTCTGCTTGGTTCAGTTTCGGGTTAACAAAATCTTTCTGACCGTAAACAGAAGAGAGAAGGGCCATCGTCCAGCGCCGGGCATATGCGCGCATATTCATTTCGTCGCGATAATGAACGCCATCGGTTGGCAGGATATCATAGGCAACAGCTCCCGGCAGGACGTCAGGATGGTTAGCCCAGGCATACTGCTGGCCCCGTCGAATATTATCATTTCGGTCCCGTTCTGAGGCGAGATTGGTGATTTGGCCGATCAGCATGGGACATTTTAAATCATTGTGAAAATCTGTGGCTGCAGCCATAAGGTTTTCCACGTACTCATTATAGTTACCCAAAACTGAAAGCTTGTTGTGGTGCGTGATGTCGTTTTCTCCCTGATAGTAGAGAACCGCCCTGACTTTCATGTTGCCATCAGTAGCAGACGTTACAATCGCCAGCATTCTGGTGTACATGCTGCCTCCTTTGCGCCACTGTTTGACAACCGTACTTCCAACTGCTGCCTGGATATAGCCTATAGGGATTTTTTGATCAGGAATTAATTCGTTCAGAACCATTGGCCATGCAGATCCATGATCACCATCGTTGGCGGATGGATCGTCACCTCTGGACCATGTGTTCTTTCTGTATTTCGTTCCAGTAAACGGATTATTCTGTTCCAGGATAATATGCGCATCACCGCGTCCATCCGCATTCGATTGACCGGTAATCACAAACACGTCGCCAATTCCTACGCACTGGACTTCAGCCACCAGTTCTGTATCGCCTTTCGTTCGGACTTCCAGCTTGCCTTGTCCAACCTTTTCATGCAGCGAGCCGGTAAAAGCACCGTCTTTTGGCTTCGGGTCGAGCACCTGCCATTCCCGCTCGCAGAACCTTGCCTCAATCCGTTCGATTTTTGCCGTTTTTGGATAATGTCCACGGATTCTGACTGTTCCATCCATTGGTGTCTCGCGCTGGAAAACAACATATCGAACAGGATAGAGTATTTCCATTTCTTCAAGCTTTGCTGCCATAGCAACATTTTGTAAAAGAAGAGCCAGTATTATTGATAATTTAAAACTTAATTTCATGAAACTCCATTTTGTCGGGTGATATGCCGAATTTCTTTACCACTCGCCCAGATCTATTACGGAAATATATGTCCTCGGATTCAATCCAGCCGGTGGCTTACATAAAAACCTGATGGCATTTTTCCAGGATGCAAGAATTTAAACATCTCCCTGTGGTTGTTCGTTGCCAATCAACTCGCCGAAAGATTCATAAAATTACACTTTGTCACCGGATGGAATTCCAAGGTGGCTTAAGGACCTTCTATCTTTACCAAGGCTGCGTAGAATATTATGACGGAGGCTTCAGTCCGCAGGACTTCATTTGCCAGTCTTGCCGGCAGCAGGTTTTCTGGGCGTCTGCTCACTTTCGTTATCATCGGCATTTATTTTGCCGCCCTTATAACCGTCAGGTAATTTCTCACATGTCAGATCTTTTATATAAAGTACACCCTCGCCGGTTATACCTATAAAGTGAAAGGACATGTACCGGACTGTTTTAATGATTCTCATTCCGTTGTTGGACAGCTGTGGCTCAGGGAAATCACGATGGATTTTAGTCCAGCTTTTTGGGTTCACGCCTTTGTCGTCAATTGTGTTCCAGGAACCCTTCCATCGTTTCTGCATATCAAAAAGGCTTGGATTCTCGTAAGGCGCCAGGCCTGGTTTGAACTGATAACCTATCGGATAGCAATGATAGGGGGCCGAGCCTTGAACTAGTATTGAGAATCTGTAGCGGCATCCCTGTTCGAAAGGAATCAAAGGACTGTCAACCTGTACTCCAAGTTGCCACATGGGAAATCCCTGATATCCTTTGTCGTCATTGATTATTAGCCTGATAACATTCTTCTTGCTGTTAAACTGGGGAAGCATTGTTATGTACTTGGTGTTGTTGATGTAGTTCCCGTTCTGGCTGGGTGTATAATCATAGGTCCAGTATTTCCACGGGTTCTCGGGATCCTCGCAGTTGCCGTTTATCATCAAATTCTTGCCTTTCTCTTGTGCCGCAGAAGCAGAATTGGAAAGGAAAACGCACAAAAATACACATAGCATCGAAACAGTAATTCTTTTCACCAGTTACTCCTCTCTTTATTGTACACGTAACAAAAATACAAAAAAGTCACATAGTATGTCCATTGTTTCCTTGCACCTTGTTTCCTGACTTTTTCTTCTTACCTGTTTGAGACCTGTCGCAGAAACTGTATGAGGATTTTGCTCACTTCTTCCGGTTTTTCCTGCTGGACCCAGTGTCCGGAGCCGTCCAGCAGGTGTACTCCCTTCATTTGAGTGCACGCAGTTTTTTCCATTTTCTCCAGGTTACCAGCACTCTGATGGATTCCCCAGTCGCTTGCCCCTGCAATAAAGCATGACGGTACATCAATCGTGCGGCCAGCAAAGGCCTCAAGCTCGGCCTTGAACCTTGGATTAGTCGAACACCTATACCACTGTAGGCCACCCTGGAATCCATGTCTGCTGAACTCAGTACTATACACGCGTAATTCCTCGTCAGAGAGCCATTTACACGCTGCGATCGCGGATGCTGATGGCATTTCAGCTGCCACAGTCTCAGCCATTCCCTTATTCAGGTCCATTATGTAGTAAGTAGGTAATTTTGCCAGTTCTCCTGCACTCCACGACTTGAGGGGAAAAGGTTTATTTTCTTTCCAGTCCGCGCTTTTGAAGTGGTAATAGGCGCGCAGAAAATCATGAATGCCCTGTGGGCAATGGCACATGTTGTCATTGGCCTCACGTGTCGAGTAATACCACTGGTAATGTTTGCGCGGACGGGGCAGTGCTGCAAGTTCATCATGAATACTTCGGCCGGACAGGGTACCGCTTTTCTTTACAGCATTGGCAGTATTGACCGCTAACGGTGGCGGACCTCCGAACGGCGCGCTCATCATCACAACAGAATGGAACATGTCCGGTTGTACCAGTGAACACCATGCAGCGACAGGCGAACCAAAATCGTGCCCCACCACGGCGGCTACGGAGCGATAGCCGAGAGATGAAACCAGCTCCTGCGTATCTCTGACCAGATTGAGAAACCGGAAGGAAGCAACATTGCCATCGAAGTTACCATCCCAGCCCGTGGTACGTCCGTAACCACGCTGATCAGGGGCGACCACATGGAATCCAGCCTGAGCTAGTGGCAACATCACTTTTCGCCAGCTGTACGCAAGTTCCGGGAAGCCGTGTAGGAGCAGGACGCAGGGTCGGTCTTTAACTTCAAAGCCGGACTCCAGTATGTGCATATTAAGACCGTTTATGTCTTTTATGAACCGTGACCGTATTCCTGCCGGGAGGGTGGTCTCACCGTAGGCAACATTCTTGTTTATCTGTATAGACTTATCAGATGCATGAGTGTTCCTTGACAATGCAAGAGGCATAAGGCTGGCCATCAGACCTTGAATGAGTTGACGGCGTGTGAGAATTCTGCAACCGGATACAGTGACTGTCTTTTGCATGGTTACTTCCTATTTCGCCAGTTCGGCAAGCATTTCAAGCAGGTTATTGACAATAATGACTGAAGCATCTTCCTGTACTCTGCAGGTGCCAATCCAGGTCTCGTATCCCCCAAGCTTGTGCTGCTCCGGGGTTGGCAGGTAGCCGTGCGAGGTGTTGGCAAGACCTACAACCATCGTACGTGGAAACGGACTGCGTTTCTTCAGTTCGAGTCCGATTACTGCAAATGTTTCAAACGGAATACAGCATACTCCCAGGTCGCCGATGCGGATGGCCTGCAACTGAATAGGCAGGGTCTTATCCTTACGCTCGAAAGCCGCGACAGTGCTTCGTGCATAATTCTCTGCAAGGTTCGGAAGCTTGGCGCGTTCGGCCTCGTTTTTTATGGCAAGTACGGCCCTGGCTTCGGTTACCTGCTCGGCTGTTGGCTGGCGCAGGGACAGGGTGATTTCGCGCTGGACCATGCCGAGTCGTGCATTCGAATCATAAGAGGTTATTTTGGACCTTGCATGCCAGACGGCATCGGCGGCCTTTTGCGCTATTATGCGGATCTGCTCAAACGGTTCGCGCGGCGGGCGGGTGACAAGGAAAGGGATATTGTTGATATCACCGGAAGTTCCGTTGGACATCATGGCGACGAAGTTTGTGTCCCCTCCGACTCGCGAGGGCATGAGCCGCGCAAACTCGCCATAATAATCGGCCGACACCCTGGCTTTCGGAGTGTGGCCAACATAATGTAATGAATAATTTGCGTAAAGCGCCAGAGGCTTGCGCTTGGCATCCTGTATCGAGATGATCGTGATGTCCGGGTCTGTCGGACCGGCAGGGCGGTCGAGAATATCGGGGCTGGTACTTGGATTCATTTTCACCTGGTCCATCTTGCCGAAAGGGTTCAGCGGCATTTTGCCGGGCTTCAGGAACCAGCGGCGGCAAAATACTTCCTCGGGCATCGGGTATGAGGAGACGCCGATCGAGGCGGGGCGCAGTGCGCCGTACGCACGTACGATTGACTCGACGATGCCATCGGTCAGAATTTTACGATAGGTCGCGGCCATCGATGACGGTGCGCTGTGACTGTGGGTTGAGGAAATAAGAATTTTTTCCGGCGCGATGCCGCAACGTTTTGATACGTTGGATTTAACCTCGTCGCCGATTTCACGGGACACGCCGAGACTGTCTACTACAACCATGGCAAGCGTGGTAACACCGTTGCTGAAAACAAGCGCACGGGCATGGAGGGGGTCGTGTACGCTTTCAGCCATATTTGCTTTAAAGCCGCCCGGCATATTGACCGGAAAGTTCGTCGGAGAGACATCCACCGCGGCTGCTCCGGCGAATAGAGGTTCAGGCGTTCCGGCGTAAGCATCAAGGCAGATCATTATCGACACGATCAGACAGAAGGGGAGTATTGAAATAGAATTGTATATTTTCATAATACTTCAGAACATAAGCCTGTTTATTGCCAATGTCAAAGTCAGACTGGGGCTCTGGTTTGCAAATTCCTCATGGCTGTTGACAAATTGGTGGAACTGCCAGTAGGATCAAAAATTCATGAAGAGAAAAGAATCTATATCAGTTTCCAATCTTGATCGACATCTGCGCAGGCTTACCGTTGATATAGGTGAACGACTGGCCGGTTCAAGTGGAGAGAAGAAGGCTGCTGATTATCTGGCTGAAGAATTCCAGCGTTGTGGCGCTGAAGTTTCAATTGAAACGTTTCCAGTACAGCAACGTTGGGTCAGGAAGCAAAAGCTTTCGATTAAGGCAGGCGGGGGGAATTGGATGTCTTTTCCCTGTTCGCTCATCAGTTCTACGCCAGGAACAGACGGTAGGGTGCTGGAGGCCCCGATTGTTTTCTTTGAAGCACCAGCCGAATACCAGTGTCGTGATCTCTCATTCCTGAAGGGTAAAGCGGTTGTTCACCTTGGTACCCATATCGAGTCGCGTGACGCTTATCGCCGGCTGATAAAGGCCAACCCCCTGTTTATCCTTATTGTTGATGTCCGTTATCCCGGTACGCGTCCGCTGGCGGACGGCATGCTGCCATCGTATACAAAAGACATCGGTTCCGTACCGATGGTCAATGTTGCTTTCATGGATGCCTGGCGCTGGAAAGCGGAAGGCGCTTCAAAGGCACAGTTGCAGGTTGACGGTGGGATGAAGCCGTCGATCTCGCAGAATGTTGTTGCGACTCTGCCAGGTAATGGTTCGGAAGATGGTGTTGTTTATTTTGGTGCTCATCATGATACCCAGGCGGATTCGGTTGGTGCGGATGATAATGCTTCGGGGTCGGTTGGACTGCTGGAGCTGGCCAGGGTTCTTACACGTAAACCCCGGAGGAAAACCATCAAATTAATCAGTTTTGGTGCGGAAGAACAGTTATCGGTTGGCAGTGCGATGTATGTCAGGAAACACCGGCGTGAATTGAACCGGAAAAAAGGAATGATGATCAATCTGGATAGTTACGGTTCGTTGATGGGGTGGAACGAGCTTATCTGTAACGGATCTGGGAAAATGCTTCAGACGGTTTTGCCTTATTTTGCGAGGAGGAAACTGTTTGCCGAAGTAATAACCGATGTTGTGCCATACTACGATCTCTTTCCGTTTGTTGCGGCTGGTATTTCCGGCATAAGCATTGGGAGGAAGAATTGCATCAGCGGCCGGTTTTTTCATCACCGGCCGGATGATAACATGGCAAAGTTGTCGGTTCCCATTATGGCTTCACTGCTTCAAACTGTCGCTGCTCTTGCAGGTGATCTGGCCAATGCAAAAAAGTTACCATTTCCTTCGGGTATTCCCGAGGAACAGTTCAAACAAGTACAGAAGTTCTGGCGCGACCTTTACGGCGGCTGGAACGGTTAATATTTCAGCCACCTAAATTTTCGCAAGGTCGGCAATTTTTACTACTTCACTTCCGCGTTCGATACTTCGGTAAGCAGCAATTCCAATGAGTGCCGCCATGGCGCCCTGGCGCACATCGGCGCGTAATCCTAATGGATCGGCGGCATCGGGCTCTCTGAAAATCATATCCTGCAGGGACGAGTCCGCACCACCGTGACCACCCGAACGGTATTGAAGGTCGGTAATGACCTCGGACTTGCCGGAATTGGGTGTCAGGCGTAATTCCTTGTTCTTGTAGTCGCCACCCGAATACGTGTTCCAGTCTATGCGACCTTTACTGCTGTTGAAATATATGGCCTGCCCCTCGTAGGGTAGAAATGCGTTGGCTGTGTAGGTGAATGTTACCCCATTCTCATATTTTACAATGACGGACATCGTGTCGTAGATGTCAGTATCCATACTGAAAACACAACTATCATAAATATAGCCATCTTCGGATTCACAATCGGCATACAGTTTTGTCAAACGCTGGTTCTTTGTGATGTCCATGAAATAACAACATTCTTTGGTATGAGGGCAGTTTCTGCAATTTGTACCGCGGAATTTGCCATTACGTCCGTAAACGCGCAGTTCGCCTCGTGCAACGACTTCAATTGGTTTTGAGTTTACCCACCAGTTTACCTGGTCAAAATGATGACAGGCCTTGGTTACTAGCAAGGTTCCTGAATTTTTCTTCAGCCGGTGCCAGCGATGGAAATAGCTCGAGCCATGACTCGTGTTGAGGTACTCGTGGTAATCAACGGAAATAAGATCGCCCAGGGCTTTGTCCATAAGCATCTGTTTGATTTTCTTTGCCTCGGGGTAATGTCGGGCATTATGGGTTACGATGATTTTATTTGCAGACTTCTTTGCTGCCTTCAGGATCTCCTTGCATTGGCGCTCATCGGTACATAGTGGTTTTTCAGAGATTACATCACATCCCAGTTCAAGTCCGCGCAGGATATGGCGGACGTGAACGGAATCCATTGTTGTGACAAGAATGGCGTCAGGCTTTGTTTCTTTGACCATCAGGTCGAAATCCGTGAACGTAGGAGAAGTTGTCCCTAGAAGGTTTCTGGCAGCAGCGACTCGTTTTCCGTTATTATCGCATAGGCCAACGAGGTCCACCACGTCGGAGTAATTTTTCAGTATTTCTCCACACCAGAACATGCCTCGTCCACCAGTGCCGACCATGGCAACACGGCGACGCTTGCCGGCGTCTGCAGCAAATGTTGAAATATTACTCATTAGCACTGTGCCGGCCAGGGCGGCGCTGCTGCCCTTTGTCAAAAAGGCCCGTCTTGTCATAGCTGAACCATTTCCTGTCTGCATTTATTCCTCCATTGTATAGATAATTCTCAAAATCTCGCCTGAGATGAGGATGTGATCATTGCTTTAAAGAACCGCGATACTGCGGATCGGTTTTCTTGATAAACTTTTGAACACGGCTTCCGATTATATCAGTGCAATAGACGTTTTCTTTTGTATCCAGGGCAATACAGTGGAGCCAGTTGAGTGTGCCGGGCTTTTCCATGCCGTCTTCGGCCTTTGGGAAAGTCCACAACTGCAGAAGTTTTCCGTCGGTGTTGAAACGCATTATCAACTGATCCTTAGGTGGGCATCCCAGTGGAGCGGTCGGATATTTTGGATCGAAACCCCAGACCATTGGCGATGATCCGCACACCCAGATTTCATCCTTTGGCGAGATCCAAAGTCCCCAGGGAACCAGCAGGTTGTTCCACGAATCAAGAAGCTTTCCCTGAAAATCAAAAACCTGGATGCGGGCATTGTTCCTGTCGGCGATATATGCGCGGTCTTTTGAATCACATACCACATTATGCGGTATGCTGAAACAACCTGGTTCGGTTCCAAGTTTGCCCCATGAGTTTATGTAGCGACCGCTTTTATCAAAATGAACGACCCTGGCATTACCATAACCATCCGTGACGAAGATATCCCCGTTGAGTGAGAATGCCAGGTCTGTAGGCTTAAAGAAATGTGAATCATCACAGCCGGAGACACCTTCCGTGCCGAGAGTCAGCAGAACTTTGCCGTCTGATGGAGAACGTTTGGTGACTGTCTGCAGGCCGACATCAACGAGCCAGACATTGCCTTCAGTGTCAACCCTGAGTCCGTGGGCGATTGATTTCGGGTTATCCACGTTCCAGCTTCTGATGAAGCGGCCATCCGGGGCATAGACCTGAACGGCCGGATTAGTTCTGGTATTAATCCAGATGTTATCTTGTTTGTCTATCGCCAGTCCTGATATCTGGCCCCATGGCATGCCGGCCGGGCGCTGTGGCCAGTTAGGATCAACTTCGTACCATGTTACAGTGTTGACCACGGGGTAATCGCTGGTTTTGGTGGCAGCAGCATAATTATTTGTCTGAGCAAGGAGTGGTTGTGTAAAGCCGCAGGCCATGATTATCAGCAATGATGCGGTTATTCCTGCAGGTATGTTTGTATTACTTTGCATGTACATTTTTTTTCCTCCTGTGTATTACTGAAGTTCCGGCGGCAAATTCCCGTAAGACCATGGTTTACCCTGTGGTGCCAACGCTGGCTCAGGCACTTTGCCTGGTGTCATTCCGCGTGCCAGTTCAAGACCGGCTTCAACAAACTGTCGCCCCGCAGAAGGTTCAAGATTGCTGTAACCGGTAAGGCGTGTCTCGTATCCGCCGCCTTTTGGTCCCAATGCTTCCTCTGTGGGCACGTATCCGACACAGCCGTTGGCAAGTTCGACGGGCCAGGTGAATGGGAAAGGAGATCCCTTTTTCAGATCCAGGCCAAAGCGAACAAAGAATTCAGCAGGATTGGTGATGAACACGGCAGGGCCGACCTGGACAGCCTGTATTTCCACCTCGGCGGTCGGTTGTTTTTTTATGATAGCATCGAGTAAAACTATTTCTTTGGCAAAGGTCCATTCCGTGGCATCCGTTTTCTTTGGATCCTGTTGAACGATCTCGAGGCAGCGCTTTACTCGTTCCGGTGAAGGAATGCGACGCTTGATATTTAAAATTTTTGATTTTGCCGCGAGCGGCGCTTCAATACCTTGTTCAACGGTAAGCAGAACCTTTACTGCTTCTGCGCCGACCCTGCCTCCGACCAGGTGTGCCCACTTTTCGGGAGCTGGATTGACGTGCGGATCGAGATTATCAACCTGCGTTATATCTCCGCAACAACCCTGGAGGAAAACAACAGGCATGTCGGTACTTAAAGCTCCCCGGATGGTTTTCTCCATATAGTAGATCCAGTTCGCCGATATGCCGCCCGGGCTGGTTGTGGCATGACAGGCATAGTTTACAATACAACCAAGTAGTTTACCCTGCAAATCCCAGGCACCGATAACGCCGACTTCAGGATCGATCGGATCAGCATATTCGACGTTGTCAGGATTGTTCTTGCCGGAATGTGTATATGTAACACCGCTCTTCATTCTTATACGGCGGTTGTATGCGGCCTTGTCTTCTATCCCGCGTCCGAACCCGCACCGCGCCTCAACACGCCTGTCATTGGCTATGACGACTGCGGATACGATCTGGTCGATGACATGTTTCACATAGCCAGCATCGGCACAGGATGATTTCTCGTAGGCAAGTTCTTTGACAAGTGCTGAGGCATGGTCGAAATCGCCGGGCAAGGTCATGCCGGTCGGACCTGATGAGTGAGAATGTGAGGCGCCTATAAGAACTGCTTCCGGTGCAATACCGCATTTTTGCTGTATGATTCTGCGTGCCTCTATTACCATGGCCCGCATGACGAAAAGGGAGTCCACGCCAACCAGGGCAACCCTGGTGATGCCATCATCAAAAACCGCTGCCCGTACTTTGCAGGAATCGTGAAAAACGCGATGGAAACTCTTGCCGTAACCGCCTGGCTGTTCCATGCCGATGGATGGAGTGATGTCGCATTCGGCAAATCCAGCCTTTAACATTGTTTTCGACGCTGGTGTTGGTGAGACAGGCTTTGTCTGGTCTGCTGTAAAAACTGTTGAGGTCCATAGCAGCATGACAAAAGAGACAATAAGCGCGGGTTTCGGCAGGTGGCGATTTGCGGTGGTGCAATTCATGTGTATTCTCCTCAGGAGTAACCAGGGATTAATGGCACACTGTTTAACGTATTCCAATCTTGAACCAGGATGCCAGTGCTTAACAACAAAAAAATGTTTTAAATTTGGACTGTGACCGGAAGGTAGATTGTAAAGTTAAATGCCGCATATAGTGGTCTTGATTCATTTAAGCTGCGATTTCTTTAAGTTCACTTTCGAAG
>Ga0156394_1034_pt1 | contig 19433 bp, 12 predicted proteins | sample RifOxyA3_FD_108038 | JGI IMG/M metagenome (GOLD analysis project Ga0156394, IMG submission 108038) | Lentisphaerae bacterium RIFOXYA12_FULL_48_11 | reverse complement strand
CTTACGTCGGGCTTTGGAGTAGATGGTGCGCGTTTCGTTGCCAGAGGAGCGGTGTTTGGTTGTATTGGCGCGCGGTTCTTTGGCTCATGGCAGCCCTGGCACATGAGTCTCTCCCCGTTACGTGCGTAGGTTGCAGAACGCATTGATTGGATAGCCATGCCTTTCTCGTCAAGTGCCTGGAAGAATACTTCGCGATAGGCTGGCACTGTGAAATAGGCACTGCCGTCTTTTTCGATGGGGACCGTTCCAATGACCCATCGGCATGGCACAACCGAATCACCTGCTTCGGCTAGTCTTTTCCCGGTCTGGTGGGGTGATGCACCCGAAGGAACTGAATTGGGGAGCAGTTGAAGAATGCGAAGTTCCTTTATCTTCGCTTTTTCAGGCCAGGGGAGAATGCTATCATATACATTAACTACCGCCATTGTTGCTTCGCCCGGGGCTCCGGGACTGACGGCTTCAATTTTTTGCGTTCCAGCCAGGCTGGGAGCTCTGCTGACGGGCGGAGGTTGGGTTGGACGCACAGGTGTTGGATTAAAACATGATATGTCAGGATCACGATAGATCAGTTCCTTATTGCCAAAGCAATCCACCAGGTAGATGCCATAATCTCCGCGCCCCTTGTTTCTTTTTCCACCATACTGTATTGAAGAGTCGTAGACACAGAGGTAGTAGTTTTCTGACAGCGGCCATGGCGATCCATAGACTTCGCGCCCGCCCTGGCTTTCCGGAAAGCCTACTTCCGGCGTAACTCTTTTTATCGGGCCCATTGCATCATCGTCAGGAATGCGGGGATCGAGGATTACTATTGATCCGAAAGCCTGTCCATGGTGAGGTGCTGCAAGTGCGGTGTATTTGTGAGAGCCTGGAATAGCCCTTACATTGAGTTCCATGTCAGGGCGGACGGGGCGTGGTGCGAAGTTGCCGTGAAGGGCGCGGGAATCAGTGCCGTCCAGCGTTGTGATCCATGGTTTATGTGCAACACAGCCATGTCGGTCTACATAATCCCACCTGGTGTAGATGATGCGTCCGTCATGCGTGACACTCGGGTTCCACTCGTTGCTGTCATGGAAACTCATCGTATTGATTTCGCTTCCGTCTGCCGCCATGTCGTAGAGATTGTACAATGGACACACACGCCCGCAGCGGAGATAACCACCGCGCCGTTCTGTCATGAATGCGATTCTCCCGTTTGGCAGCCAGCATGGATCAAAATCATTCCAGGTTCCATCGGTAAGCTGCTGGAGGTTCCTGCCGTCAATATTGACTTTGAAAATATGGTAAGCCCGGCCCGGATCCCAGTGGCCCCGTGTTGCGTCTGTATGCCATTCATGTTTCGGGTCGCCGTTGTTTTCCACATAGGCGAAAAGAATGGTCTTGCTGTCGTAGGAAAGGGCGGGAGAGAGGAACGATCCTCCGCCGGATTCAGTGCCGGACCGGAGCCCCACGCCGTTATAAGACACTTGCGATGGTTGTGCAGGCCCGCCGGAAAGTTTTATCCCTTTCAGTCGTCCTGTTTTTACGACTGAGTCGGCCAGGACATCCTTTACTTCCTGTTTTTCACTGAATGCATTTTTCAGGATGTACAGCCCGCCGCCCGGTGATGCTGCTATTCCGTAGAATTGATCGCACATGTGATTGTAAATTGCGCGATGCCTTTTGATAAACAGTATCCTGTCAAAATCCAGAAGTGGATTGCTGAAGGCGATCTGCCTGCGCAGGGCACATATATTGTTGAACAAGGCTCTTCTTGTTTTTGTGTCGGTAACAGCGGCGTTCATGCATTTTTCACGGAGTTCGGAGATCTGTTTTTCAAGCTGGCCTGATTTATCGAATTTGCCGCCTTTTTTCAGATCGGCAAGAAGGGCGGTGGTGCGGCGCAGCACGACATCAGTCGGGTCACGATCGGCAGCGAAAATAAGAGATTCATGATTAAGAGTTTCGAATTTAACTTTTTCAAATGTGGCGATCTGCTTGATATCGCTTTGGATTGCCTTATATTGATTTTCCAGCTCGGCCAGTTCCGTCGGCCCCTTCTGAAATTCGATCCATTGCTTGTCGTCTGGGGATATTTTCTGCGAAGCCAGGGCATTCAGCTCGCTCAGGAATTTCTCTTTTAGTTCGGGGTCGATCTCCTGGAGTGCTGTCAGGCCTTCACGATAGCGGCAAATCCTGCCGTAGAGTTCCATCCAGCGGCTGTCGCCAGGTTGAGTCTCTGTCCTGGTGAGATTATCCAGTTCTTCTTTGAAGATTTGTCCACCGGGGGCAAGCTGTTTAAGTGCGCAACCGAGAAGGTTCTGTTCGAGTGTGGAATCTGTCCTGTGGGCAAACCAGTCTAATATACCTTCCTGTCCTGTGTCCTGGATCAGCCATCCGGATTGTGTCGGGTAATCGCGGATCATGTCGGTCCAGAATGCGGGGAGAGGAATTGCTTCCCCGGAAAGTACCTTGAATCGGACTGTTCCAGCGGCGCGGTCCTTGTCCTCGCCCACGAACGATTCGAACCGCTCATATTTACCGTCGAGGTCATATCTTATTTCGCTGTCCGCGTGGACCCAGAGGCCGTATTCAAGCTTTCTGTCGCCGATCTGGAGCTGATGCCCCTGCCAGTTCGTATTGATGAGCATTTGTCCCCACCCGACGCTTACTGAAACAGGCTTCAGGCTTGTGAGACGGGTTTCTGTGCCATCTTTTGCGATCAGTTTCGGTTCGCCCCAGATGTTGCAGTTGGCTGGACCTTCCACGCAGTCTCCAACCAGGCGCAGGATTTTCAATCCTGATATATTTACCGAGAGTGATTTTCCCTGGCCGTTGCCTTTCATCAGGCCGCTGTCGTACGGGCGAAAGCATGGAGCAGTGGAAGCTGTTCCTGTCTTGGAATATATCTTGATGAGCTTACTTCGGGAGGCTGTCATGGTTTCTGCCCAGGTTGGTTTCTTGATGTATGCTGCGGCAGTATCAACTGATTCTTTTGCAATGCTGGAATCCTGGGCTATGCCACAGGCAATTCCGGCGGCCAGTAGGAAATGAAATGCATGGATGTGCCTTTTCTTCATGGTTCCCTCGCTTCCCGGGTTGTTGATTTGTCAGTCTGTTATTTGATTTATTTTGCCTTAAGCCGGTAAACTTTACCCGCTCTTGTGTCGAACTCGTAAACAGAATCTTCAGGGCTGGTTGTTTCAACTTTCCAGAGCCCCGTTTTAACGTCCAACGGGATGGCTGATCTTAGCCTGCAGATTTGTCCTTCTTTTGAGTGGATGGCTGCTTCTATAAGTTTTCCGTCTTCCCATTCAATATCAACTTCGAATCCGCCTCGGGCACACAAGCCCTTGACCGAACCAGAGGCCCAGGATGAGGGCAGGGCAGGGAGCAGGTGTATCAGGTAATTCTCTTTTGCCGTTTTGCCGGCGCTAATACTGTTTGTCGATGTCTGGTAGCTGGCACAGTCTATATGTGATTGAACCAGCATTTCGCAGAGTCCTGCGGCGTATCCGAAATTTCCGTCAATCTGGAATGGGGGATGAGTGTCGAACAGGTTGGGCGTGATCTGGGTCTTTATCATACCGTTCAGGATCTTGTATGTACGGTTTCCGTCGAGCAGACGTGCCCAGATGCATATCTTCCAGGCCCGGCTCCATCCTGTTGATTCATCGCCTCGTGCGTTCATTGAGACTTTTACCGCCTCTGCCAGTTGAGGCGTTGTAAGGGGTGAGATCTGGCGGCCGGGATGAATTGCGATCATATGTGAAAGATGACGATGCTGATCCTTCGGATCATCCCTGTCGTCCATCCATTCCTGCAGCTGTCCCCATTTGCCGATTTTCGGACCAAGCAGGCGGGCGCGAAGTGAGCTGATTCTGGCGCTGTACTCAGCGTCTGTTTCCAGCGCATCGGCGCCCTGGATATAGTTGGAGAACAGGTCCCATACCAGCTGCTGGTCATGAGAAACTCCATCAACTCCTTCCGGGCCATGTTCCGGAGAGTATCCTTTTGCGGCTACCAGAGTATTGTCAGGTAACGATTTGAGGAAATCCTCCCAGAACTCGCACAGTTCTTTCATTATTGGATAGGCACGGCTGGACAGGTATTTCTTGTCCTGTGTAAAAGCGTAATGGTCCCAAATGTTTTGCGCGCACCAGGCGGCGGTGGGATTGACCCATTTCCAGGTGGATCCGCCGAAGATGCCGTTCTCCGCGTGCATGGTCCAGCCGCGGACGTTGTATTCTTTTTTTGTCTCGTCACGCCGCACTTCGCGTATGGAGTAGAGCCATTCGGAATAGGGTTCGAAACATTCAGCGAGGTTTGCGGCATCCACGAACCAATAGTTCATCTGGACGTTCACATCTGTGTGGTAATCGGAGCGCCAGGGTGGAGAATTGCTGTTGTTCCAGACGCCCTGCAGATTTGCGGGCAGGTCCCCGGGTCGGGAAGAGCTTATCATCAGGTAGCGGGCATACTGGAAGAGGAGTACCTCTAATTCCGGATCCTGTATTCCTTTTCCGGTGTCTTCCAGCCTGTGGCCATCGTACATCGAGCCCTTTGCGCTTATTGTCTCGGATCCCCTGTAGGCTGTGAGGCGCTTGTCTGTAGGAAGTTGGCGGATTGTTTCAGCTGGTGTTCCAAGGTTAAGTACCATTCGATTGAATAGAGATTTGTAATCCCTGATATGCGCCGCCAGCAACTTTTCGTATGATACTGAAGAGGCTTTCTCCAGCCTTTCGGAAATTGAAACATGTGGATGTTCTCCGCGCCAGTTTTTGCTGCGCTGGTTCACGTAATCCGTTCCTGCGTCCAGGAAAAGGGTCAGGGAGTCGACATTCTTAAATACCAGTTTGTCGTCTACCAGTTCAAGCGTGCCGCCATCAGTTAATACTTTAAGCTGGGCTTCGTATTTGAGCGCTATTGTGTAGGGTGTTTTTGATTCTTTGTAGGTATAACCTTCGAGCGAGCCGGAGGAAGTGATTCTGTTTTTTTCTGCGGCAATCTTTCCTTTGTGCATGTCGGTCATCTGGAGAGTACCTGAGTAGGATCCTGGTTTGTCGGCGGTGAATCTGAAAACCATGACCTGTGCCGGGTAGCTGGCGAAATACTCGCGTTGGTAACGGATGCTGTCGCTTGTATAAGTAATTGAGTGAACGGCGCGCCCGATATCCAGCTCGCGCCTGTAGTTCTGTCCATCGGGATGGCTGAACTCAAGATGAAGATCGCCAAAAGCCTGGTAGGCCCCTGTGTCCTGTTCGTCGCCGGTCCAGAGACTGTCTTCGTTGAACTGGATGTGTTCCTTTTGCATTCCGCCGAAGATCATGCAGCCCAGTCGGCCATTACCTATGGGGAGTGCTTCCGTTTCCCATTTCAATGCGGGTTTTTCGTACCACAGCAGCATGGATTGGAAGGACGATTTGTCATCGGCATATGCTGAAAGTCCGATACAGGCGCCTGCAATAAACGTAAACAAAAGTGTTCTGGCATTCATTCCGATATCCTTTCAATTCAGGTTTCTGTGTCTCAGCATGTTCAACATCGCCCGGTAGTTCTCCGGTTTGACCCCTCGATGTATCGTGTTGCTGGACGAAAGAATCAGCCCGGACTTTCCGCCCTTGATAATACACTCCTTTACTTCGTTCTCAACATCAGATTCTGTTCCGTATTGCAGGGATCCCGCACAGTTGATGTTGCCTTTCAGGCATATTTTGCTGCCGAATCTACGCTTGAAGTCATCCATTTCCAGTCCGGCTGATGGGTCTATAGGGTCCAGACAGCTTATCCCGGCCTCAATCCAGAAATCGACAAGCTTATTAATGTCTCCGTCGCAGTGTTTTATGACATGGCAGCCGAGTTCGCGGTATCCACTGATGACGCGTCTGAAAACAGGTGCGATGATCTCGAAGTACTGATCCGGAGGTAGGAGCATGCCGTTTGCATTAGCGACATCATCTGTTGTGGCGATTATTGTTATGCCGTAACGGCTGCATGCGGTTTGTGCGAGTTCAAGGTTGAAATCCACAACACGGTTCAGAAGGTCGGCGTAGTGACCGGGCTCAAGCATGAGTTGGACGAGCGCTTCTTCGTAGCCGAGCAGGTCGCGCATGTCTGAAAAGCCGTCGCGCAGGTTCAGGATTACGGCTCGATTGTTTCCGAAGTGTTCCAGGGCTTTTTCAAGCGCTGCAAAACGATGTATCGCTTGCGGATCCGGGAATTTATAGTCTGCGTGTGCAGTGATGTCCTTGATGGGGCTTTCAGTGACGCATGGTATGCAGTCGCCGGTAAGCTTTCGTTTTATACCCCATTCATCAACAAAGGTGATTTCGTCTGCAAAGTTCTGTCGGTAGTCTGGTCGTATATTTATGCCGTCAATGTCAAGTGAATCTACTATTTCTATCGGATCGGTGCTGCCGGTAAGTGCTTTGCCCACGGAAGTATCAATAAACCATTCGAAGGTTGGAATCCGGTCCGGTGTTCCTAGTTGAAGGGCAGTGTTGATTCTTTCTTTTCCTGTCATTTTACAACTCTTTTTGTGGATGTCTGAATAAGGGATTTATACCTGTTGATCCCTGTTATCTTTCTTTCGTCGCAACCTTAGTCAATGCTGGTTAAAAATGTAATGGTCAAATAATGGCATCGCATGTACAATTCTTGGATCATGAAAGGTTTGCTTGCCAGCATTGATGTCAGGATTATTGAGTCACGCATTTCAAATCTCACGCCCTCCTATTGGCATAAGGAACTGGATAACAGGCCGTATGGCAGGCTTTATTACATTAAGAAAGGCGCCGGTTACATACGTTCGTACGGCAAGGAATACCGCCTGCTACCGGGCCATGTTTATCTGGTACCGCCTCGCGGTGATTTTGCATATGGATGCACGAATGATTTGCAGATATGGTGGCTGCATTTCACGGCTACTATTCTTTCATGTATAGATCTGTTTGATCATCTTCCTTACAATACGGATGTTGTGCCCCGGGAGAAGATGCAGTTTGAGAAGCTGCTGTTAAGGCTCATAGATATCCATGGGAGCGAGAGGGCAGACGAACAGCTGGAATACAGTGGAATGCTGTTGCAGTTCCTTTCAATGTTCTTCCATGATCAGGAAGAGAAGAGTCTTACCCAGAAACAGGAGACAAGAATAAGATTTTTACCGGTGTTGAAATACATAGATGAACATCTTGGCGAGGGTATTGCGATTGATACTCTGGCTAAAATGGCAAATTATGAAAAATCGCATTTCTCAACAGTGTTTTCGTCGCTGCTTGGAACTCCGCCATCGCAGTATGTAATAAGGAAACGGGTTGAGCAGGCCCAGTTGATGCTCAGGCGGTCTGATATAAAACTTGAGGCATTGGCGGAGCAACTCGGGTTTAGTGATGCGTTCCACCTGTCCAAGGTGTTTAAGCGTGTGACAGGTCATTCGCCCAGCGAGTACAGAAACATGAGGCGCGAGGGAATGCCGTAGAAAGTAATTTTTGTCATATTTGGCTGCTCAAATGCCTGTTTTGTTGATTTTGTTCAAACCCTATCTTGACATCATGCGAGGTTTGCTTTTGGATATATAAACTAAGCTGATTAAATGGGGTATGTATGGTCAGGTATACCTGACGAACGGTCGTGCAAATGAAATCGAAAAAGTTGGTTTGTACAATTCTGATTGCTGGAGCTTTTTCTGCTTTAACAGGCTTGGCGCGTGAACAGGCTTTTTTTCGTGTTGCGGCGGAATCAAACACCATTATCCGTTCATTGTCGACTGACGGATATCTGTCATGGTCGAATGCAATTGCATCGGGTACCTGTACTGTTGAAACAATTGATGACCTGTTGATCACCAACGGATGGCGTTCATTCATTCTTGTGCCGGTGGATAGTACGGTGGAAAGTCTGCGTCTCTTCAACCTGAATGCACCTTCCGGCATGGTGTATATTCCTGCCGGGCCGTTTGACATGGGTAATTCTTTTACAAACGGAGATTGCGGTGATCAGGCTGAGTTGATTGAGGTGCCTGTGCACACTGTGGAAGTGGGTGCATTCTATATAGAAAAATATGAAGTAACTAAAAGTTTGTGGGCTACAGTACGGGATTGGGCCATTACCAACGGGTATGATTTTTCCTCGTATTCAGGTGCTGGGCAGGGGCCAGACCATCCGGTGGGGTCAAATTCCTGGTATGATTGTGTGAAGTGGTGCAACGCGAGGAGCCAGATGGAGGGCCTGGATCCCTGTTACTATACCAACTCGAACAAAACAGGCCTTTACACTAATGGTTTCTTCGATGTTCATACAAATGGAGTCAAGTGGAACACAACCGGATATCGATTGCCGACGGAGGCGGAATGGGAAAAAGCCTGCCGAGGTGGAGTGTCTGGAACGCGTTTTCCGTGGGGTGACACAATCACGCACAGTGATGCAAATTATTTTAGTTCCGAGAATTTCAGTTCTAACAGTTACTCGACGTCTCCTCCTTGTTTTTTCGATCTAAGCCCAACGCGAGGCTACCATCCTTCATATACGAATAACGGTCAGCCATATACCTCGCCGGTGGGTAGTTTTGTGCCCAATGGTTATGGTCTGTATGACATGATTGGTAACGTTAATGAATGGTGTTGGGATTTCTATGGGACCACGTATTACGCAAGCAGTCCATCAACAGACCCTGTTGGTCCGGCAGCGAGTTCCTTCGAGACCAATCGTATGTTGCGTGGTGGTGGGTGGCATGGATTTGATGCTACTCTGTATCGCTGTGCATATCGAATGGGCAATCCGCCATGGGAAGTTACCGATAACCGCGGATTCCGTTGTGTCAGGTCCAAGCTGGAATAAGAGGATTGTCGTCTGATGTATCAATTCTCCGGCGGCTTTACGATTATGCGATAAAAGCGACAGTCGTTTGTGATCGTATCCATGAACATGTAATTCGTTCCATTTCCCTGAATATTCATCTGGCCTGGTACATTACTCCATGTTCCGTTTACGAGATCGAGAATGTACTGCAGGGAGTATATGCGGTTTGCAGATGAGGAGAACGTTAATCCCGTCGTGCTTGCCGAAGCTATGTTTAGCCGCGAAGTTCCGTTGAACGGATCGGTGTAAGACACCCATTCCATATAATTGTCATACCCGTCGCTGTCGGGGTCCAGATTGCGATCGCGGCTGTCGTTTGGTTCCAGGCTGAACCGTTCCTCGTATTCATCGGTTAGGCCATCTCCGTCTGTATCCCGGGTCATGGCCCGGCATGCCAGAAAAGCTTCGGTATTTTCAATGGAGGTATCGGCTGCATTACGCAGTGGGAAATTGGATGAAGTTGTATCGCCGGCCATGAAAACATTTCCATGTGTATCGAGCGCGATAGCATTGCCATTATCATCTCCTGAACCTCCAAGAAATGTGGATACCAGCCATGAGCCGCCGGTAATAGAGAGCTTGGTCACAAAAGCTTCGCTTGAGGTAAAGATATCATCGTATGGTGCACGCAGGGGAAAGTTTGAGGACATTGTGAAGCCTGCCGCATAGATGTGTCCGTCGATATCTAAAGTCAGGGCCAGGACTTCATCTGTATTTTTGCCACCAAGAAATGTGGAGAAGACAATGCCGGTACTTGTTGCGTCCAGCTTCGTGACAAACCCTTCTGAAGCTCCTTCGAATAACGAGTCGGGTGCATTTAACAAAGGGAAATCGGGAGAGCATGTAGATCCGCCGACATAAGAATTGCCGTTGGTATCGATGGTTATCGACCGGCAGAAATCGTTCGACGCGCCACCTGTCATGCCGGCCTGCAGGACGACTGTTGCCGATGCATTGAGTTTGGCAACGAAAACATCACAATTTATTCCTGACAGTGTCGGGCTGGGGTTTTGTACTTCAGGAAAGTTTGTCGAGCGCGACCACCCGGCAATAAAGACATTATAAGCAGAATCAACCTGAATACCGTTAGCTTCATCTTCGCTACTACCGCCCAGGTATGTTGAATACTCGAAATTCTGGCCATCTGATGACATTTTGCAGACAAATGCATCGGCAGTTCCGCCCAGAGTGGTGTCCATCGCATTGCTGCAGGAAAAGTCAGCCGATTCTGTGCGGCCTGCAAGGTAGGCGCAATTCAAGTTATCTATTGTTAGTGAGTTGGCCTGGTCGTTGCCGGTTCCTCCGATATAAGTGGAATATATGATCTCGGAACCGTCACCTTTAATCTTGGTGAGAAAAGCATCGCGAGAACCTGAATGATTTGTTGCCACGGCATTTAGTGTCGGGAAATTGGTTGAGCTCGTCCACCCGGTGACATAGATGTTCGTTTCGGTATCAATGGCTATGGCGCAGCCGCAATCATCTGATGAACCGCCCAGAAAAGTTGAAAACAACAATTGTCCTGTTGGGTCAAACTTGGCAACGAAGATGTCGTTTGAACCTCCGGATGTGCTGTATAATGCTGATTTTACGGGGAAATTTGTCCCGGTAGTCCATCCGGTGACATATGCATTGCCGTCGCTGTCACATGTTATGCCATTTGCGTAGTCATTGCTCTGGCCGCCAAGGTATGTGGAATAGCGATTTGACCAGGCGGCATGTGTTGTGTCCAGTCTCAGAACGATGCCGCTGAAGAAACTGTTGTTATTGTAGGGTGCAAAATAGAGATATTTACCATCGAAAGCGCCAAACTTGTAACCCTTGGTTATCAATCCATCAGTTGGGCTTGCATTGATGGCTGACCAGCTGGATATGTTTGTGAATTCGGCCTGGGTGTCATATCTCAGGAAGCAGGCATGGAAAACGTTACTCTCGTTACTGTAAGGAATGAAGTAGATATAACGTCCGTCAAATTCTGCACCTACATATCCTTTCGTGGAGAGCCCGTCGATATTCCCTGCATCCATGCAGGTCCATGAGGATGCATTGGTGAAAATGCCGGTTGTATCGTGACGCAGTACGCGACCATGACAGGTGTTGTTGTCTCGAAAGGGCGCGTAGTATATGTATCGTCCATCGAATGTGCCACCTTTGTAGCCTACCGTATTGAGAGCAAACGCGATATCGGCGTCAAAGGCAGCCCAGCTGTTGCTATTTGTAAAATTACTGTGTGTATCCAGGCGCAGGGCACGACCATGGAAATTTGTTTTATCATTAAAGGGCGCAAAATAGACATAACGTCCATCATAAATGGTTCCGTAATAACCCTTGGTGGCCATTCCGCCTATTGATCCTGCGTTGAATGCATTCCAGCTGGCGGAATTTGTGAAGTTGCTGGTGGTATTATATTTCAGGACCCAGCCATGGGAATAATTTGTGAATCCAAAGGGAGTGAAATAGACGTTCGTTCCATCAAAAGCTGCTCCGGTAAAGCCCAGTCCGGTCATGCCATCTGTGCCTGCGGCGTCATAGGCCCGCCAGCTGGACGCGTTGGTGAACGCACCTGTTGAGTCATAGCATAGGACCCGGGCATGGCGACTTGTGGCATCGGTATATGGGACATAATAGACATATCTCCCATCTGTAATATTGCCGGCGTAGCCGACTGTGTTTAGTCCGTCCGTGAGTTTTGCGTTGTAGCTTTCCCAGCTTGATGTTTGCTTGAAGTCGCCCTTTGTATCATAGCGCAAGGCAATGCCGTGGAAAATAACGCCGCTCATATTGCCTGTACAGCAGGGGGCAAAATATACATATCGGCCATCAAAAGTTGCTCCAAAATAGCCACGGGTTGTGAGTCCGCCTATAGATCCGGCATTGAATGCGTCCCAGCTGTTTGTGTCGAAGAACCCGTCTGCATGTGCGCCTGCAGAGATGCAGGTGAGCAGAAGAACTTCTGCCAGCAGAATTCTCGACGCATATTTCACTTCAGGCACTCCTTTGAAGATTCGGTGCAGACCGTGACATACGCGAGTCTTCCGAAAATTTTCTTACCATTATGATACAGTAAAAAGATCTAATATTACTCTCATATTGTCCTGTTGGCAAGAATAGGTGTTTATGTGCAGAACGGCGCAAAATATTGAGCAATATCCGGATTAAACCACCTGTGCGCGCAGTTGTTGACATGCTTCTTCGATCTGGTCGGGATATGAATTGAGAAAGCTGCTGATGGCTGTTTCGGCCCTTTGTCTGTATGTTTCGTTGTGAACGTCATCCATCTTCTGGTAGAGGCCAAAGCGTTTTCCGAGCGTGTAGTGTATCCTGTCTTTTTCAGGCAGTGCAAGATATCGGTCCATGATGGCGAGTAGTTTTGGCTTGTCCTGGGGGAACTGGCCGCGTGCCTCCATGAGCAGATCAACCATGTGGTGGTTAGCATAGTTACTGGTTATTCCATCGAGTGTATTGATCAGCAGTCGTTGTTCCTCGATGATATTTTTTTCCGTTTGAAAATGGTATTTTCCCGTACGTACCTGTTCTTCGAGTCCTGAACCTGGCTTGACTCCGATGGTCAACACACGGATGTAATGTGGATTGATCTGGTTGAGCACTTGTGCCGTTTCTCTGGCGTGGTCCTGCCAGAGTTCCTGTCCGCCCAGCCCAAGGATGATGAACTCGGAGATGTCCATTCCTGCCGCTTTAGCCATGCATGCTGACTTGATAATATCCGCTGCAGTTGTACCCTTGTGCATCTGCTTTAAAACTGCATCAGATCCAGACTCCATGCCGCAGTAGAGTTTGTTCAGTCCGGCGTTGCATATCTCCTGCATTTCTGAGGGGGACTTCCTGATCATGGTCTGTGCGCGACCGTAGCTACTGATACGCTGCAGTGTCGGGAAGTGGCTTTTGAGGAAGGCAAGTACTTCAATTAACTCCGCTGTTTTCATGACAAAGCTATCCCCGTCCTGCAGGAAACATGTGCGGAATGTACGTCCCCTGTGGAATTTTGCAGCGGCCTCTATATCCTTGCGAATTTCATCCAGTGAACGTATGGAAAAAGGCATACCCTTGTAGTTGACGCAGAACTCACAACGGTTCCAGGGACAACTGCGCGTTGTCCGGATAAGGAGGCTTTCAGCTTCATCAACCGGGCGGATCGGGCCAAGCTCAAATGGACATGTATTCATAAATGGGTTTTTCCTGAGACATTCCTTGTGAAAATTTATGGAGGCATGTTTGCACCGCGCTATAAGTAATGTCAACGTCAAAGGCATTACCGGGCGAATTTTCATACGGCCATGCTGACTTTGCTACTTGACGAATTCGCAGAATTGGTTAGCGTGGCAGCATGTTAAATCTTATCAAATCACGCAGGAGCGTCAGGCAGTGGAAGTCTGATGCGGTACGGGAAGATGATGTCGAAAAGGTGTTGGATGCGGCGATGAACGCGCCATCGGCAGGTAATGAACAGCCATGGCAGTTTGTCGTAGTGACTGATAAGGCTGTCCTTAATAAGGCCGCGGGTCTTAATCCTTATGGTGGTTTTGTGAAAGACGCGCCGGTAGCGATCCTGGTGTGCGGTGACGTAAGGTTGGAAAAATTTCCAGGGTACTGGGTTCAGGATTGCTCGGCCGCGGTCGAGAACATGCTGCTGGCTGCTCATGCACTCGGGTTGGGTGCGGTTTGGACGTCGGTTTATCCCATAGATGACAGGATTGTCGGATTCAGGAAATTATTCAATCTCCCGTCAGAAGTCATCCCTTTTGCGTTAATTCCGCTTGGTTATCCACGCGTAAAAGGCAGAGACGCGTCAAGCAGGTTTAATCCTTCGCGGGTTCGGAAGAATATCTGGTAGCTGGAAATTCCAGTTACTGGCACAGATCCTAATAATTATCAGCGTTATCCTGCGGGGAGAAGCCCAGTTTCTTTCTTGTTTCGGCAAGATCAAAAACTCCGTGTGTGTTATTGCTGACTGCGAAAGCTGCCATAAAATCAGTTTCAACCTCAAGTGCCCTTGTGAATGCGCTTACGAGATCGCGTTTGCTGCAGAAAACGGCGCGCATATATGATCCGCCGTAAAGAGCTGGGTTGTCTTCCGGTGTCGTCCAGCCGATCCTCAGGGCCACAAACTGCATGCCCAAATATGAAAGGTGGCGCCCCAGATTCTCCCCGTAAACCTTTGATATTCCATAAAGTGAAAGAGGGGTCGGCGGCTGGTCGAGTGTAATTGAATTCCATTCACCGTTTCGAAGTGCATAACCGAGGGCGCTTTCGTGGTAGAAGTTGGAGCTGGCAAAAACGATCTTTTTTACTCCAGCCCGCCTGGCTTCTTCGAAGGTCTGGCTTAATGCCTGGAAATTGTTGCGATAGGTGTTGCTGGCCGGGGCGTTTGGATGAGGATTGCCGGCCAGGTGTATAAGAGCGTCAAGTCCGTCAAATACGCCGTTAAGTTTCTCTTTTTCGGCGAAATCGACCTTAACACATTTTGCGTCAGGTGCGTGCCTGATGGTGTTGATGTCATAAAGAGTCAGGTCGTAATTATCACGCAGACCGGCGGAAAGGGTTGCCCCTATATTGCCAGCCGCGCCTGTGATGCCGATTTTTTTGAGTGATTTTTTATTCATTTTTTTATTCTGTCCCGAATGAATAATCAGGTCAAGTATTCGTTTTCATGATTGTGGATTCAGCAAAGAAACTGCTGGCTTCAACCAGCAGCGCTTCATTATAGTTGCCGATCAAGAATGAAGATCCGTTTTCAGATAGTTTGTTTTACCCGCTGGGGGCAGAGCCTGAAGGTTTGTGGTTCTGTACCTGTGTTGGGCAGTTGGGATTTGGCTAAAGCGCCTGTTATGTACTCAAAGGATTCAGGGAAAGGTTTATGGGATGTGGATCTGGATGTGGATTCTGGAAGCATCAAATCGTTTGAATACAAGTATGTGCTTTTTGAGTCAGGATCAAATACCTGTTCCTGGGAATGGGGAGCGAATCGTAAACTTACAGTTTCCAGGGCTGGGTTTGATATGTTCCAGATAAACGATTTCTGGAGGGAATATTCGCCTGAGGACAACGCATTATATTCGTCTGCTTTTACAAAGGTATTACTACGTCCAGAAATGCATGTTTCCCGCAAGGTGTTGCCCGGCGGGGCGGGCAGGAATAAGCGTATAGTCCGGTTCCGGGTTTCCTCCTTGAGAATTGAGCCGGGCCACAGGCTGTGCATCCTTGGCAATGTAAGTGCGCTGGGAGAATGGAATGAGAAAAGAATAGTAAGGATGGAAAATTCTGAACATCCTGTCTGGGAGAGGGATGTGGATCTGGAATCCGACGATCTTTCGCTTCAATACAAATACTGTATCTACGATGAGAAGATGCAGAAGGTAGTATGCTGGGAACATGGAGAAAATCGTTTGCTGGATTTGGCTTCAGTATCAAGCTCGAAAACAATTACGATCCAGACGGATTCAAGATTCAGGTTCGAAACTTCTGAGTGGAAGGGTGCGGGTGTTGCAATCCCGGTCTTTTCCCTGCGAAGTCATGAAAGTTTTGGGGTTGGGGAGTTTCTCGATCTGAAAAAAATGGTGGATTGGGCTAAGAGTGTTGGATTGAAAATGATCCAGATCCTCCCCGTGAATGATACAGTGGCAACCCATACCTGGGTTGATTCTTATCCCTATGCGGCAATTTCGGTTTTTGCCTTGCATCCCATTTATATCAATCTGCGGGCGATAGGTGTTCTGGCTTCCAAAACCACGTGTGAAATCATGGAGGTACAGCGCCGGCAGCTCAACGATCTGAAACAATTGGATTATGAAACTGTGATGCGGTTGAAGTCCCGTTATCTCAAGCTCATTTTCGATGAAGTCAGTGCTGAATTCCTTCTAGATCCTGAGTTTGGAAAGTTTTTTGAGAAAAACAGATTCTGGCTGGTTCCTTATGCGGCCTTCTCGTACCTGCGAGATTTGTATGGCACTCCGGATTTCAATAAGTGGGGGAGGTATAAGAAATTTACAAGCGGCCTTCTTGATGAAGTAACCAATCCGGATGCGCCCCAGTATGCTGACATTGCTGTGCATTATTTTATACAATATCATCTTCACAGGCAATTGCTCGAGGCTGCTGAATATGCCAGGACAAACGGTGTTATACTCAAAGGGGATATTCCCATAGGAATCTACCGCCACAGCGTGGATGCATGGATGTCTCCGAATCTTTTTAATGTGGACAGCCAGGCGGGGGCACCTCCGGATGATTTCTCTGAGAGGGGACAGAACTGGCGATTTCCAACTTATAACTGGCGTGCAATGGCTGAGGATGGTTTCGGGTGGTGGGTCAGTCGTCTCCGGAAAATAGCCGATTATTTTGATGCCTTTCGCCTTGATCACATATTGGGTTTCTTCAGGATATGGGAAATACCATGCGAGAGTCTTGAAGGTGTCATGGGCTATTTCAATCCGGCCCTGGCAGTGCATATAAGCGAGATTGAGCAACGTGGTATAAATTTTGACCATAACAGGTTTTGCAGGCCTTATATTCGTAAACACATGCTGGGCGCCATTTTTGGTGACATGGCGGATCATGTGGAACATACATATCTGGAGGAGTATTGGCCGGGCTGTTATAGGTTTAGACCGCAATTTGATACCCAGCAGAAAGTGGACGAATCTTTAAAGCCTGGCGTTCAGGCAACGCATGAAGAAAGGGCATACAATGAAAGGCTCAAGAACGGGTTGCTTTCCCTTCATGGTGAAGTGCTTTTCTTTGATGCACCATTTTCGAATGGGAATACCTTTAACCCGCGGCATTCGTTAAACAAAACCTGGTCTTACAGGGAATTGGATTCATTCGCCAGGGGAAAACTTGACGAACTTTATAATGATTATTTCTACAAGCGTAATGAAAGCTACTGGCGTGCTCAGGCGCTGGCAAAACTTCCTGCAATAAAAGATGCCACCGACATGCTGATTTGCGGTGAGGATTTGGGCATGGTTCCGGCCTGTGTTCCGCAGGTGATGAGCGAGTTGGGTATTCTGAGCCTTGAAGTTCAGCGCATGCCTAAAAAAACCAGGAATGAATTTGGCCATCCGGCTGATTATCCTTATTTGTCGGTGGCAACGCCCTCTTCGCACGACACTTCCACTGTGCGTGGCTGGTGGGAAGAGGACCCTGTCCGTTCGCAAAGGTTTTACAATACGATTCTTGGTAAATCCGGGGATGCTCCTTCCTCCTGCGAACCATGGCTTGTCAGGGCAATCATTACACAGCATCTGTATTCGCCAAGCATGTGGGCTGTATTCCCTCTGCAGGATCTGCTCGGCATGGATGAGAAGTTGCGATGTCCTGCTGCAGCTGCCGAGCGAATAAACGAACCGGCCATTTCTCAACATTACTGGCGGTATCGCATGCATATTTTTCTTGAAGAACTGATTAAGGAACACGGTTTTAACAGCAGTTTGTCCGGTCAGGTCAAAGCAGCCGGTCGTTGTCTCTGAGAATGGAGTCTGTAACCTGGCTGCAGAAGATGGTTGGTTTCAAAAAAAGGAAAGGAACAGGATGATGAATAAGGTCTGCGCGGTGGCGGTGGTGCTGGCGATGGTTGCAAGTGTGTATGGCGGTGAGGCTAAACCCATATTTGATGGTAAAACCTTTGATGGGTGGGAAGGGGATACAAAAACAACTTTTCGCATTGAGGATGGAGCCGTTGTTGGCGGGACCCTTAAGGATAAAATACCGCACAACGCATTTCTATGTACAACACGGGAATATACCAATTTTGTGCTGAGACTGGAATGCAAACTGATCGGTGCCGGCGCGAATGCTGGGATACAGGTAAGGTCACAGCGGGTTCCGAATCATCACGAAATGATAGGTTACCAGGCCGATATGGATATGAGTGCCGGGAGCGGATACTGGGGCTGTCTATATGACGAGTCGCGCAGGAAGAAGTTCCTGGCCAAGACCGAGGATTCTGCGAACAAGACTTTTGTGAAGAAGAACGACTGGAATGTTTATGAAATCCGCTGTGAAGGCAAAAATATAAAGCTGAGCGTGAATGGTGTGCAGACTGTTGATTTCACCGAGACGGAGGAAAATATTCCGCAGAGCGGAATAATCGGGCTGCAGATCCATGGCGGCGGACCAAGCGAATCCTGGTATCGCAACATCACGATAGAAGAATTGAAGTAAGGCTTTTATCCGATATCCTGGCGATGAATAAAGAAGGCCGCCGAAAAAGCGGCCTTCTTGTTTGTCATGCCTTGTGTAAGGCCTTATTGTTTGGCTTCTTCTTTGACCGGCGGCTGGCAATCTTTGCAATCCTTGCCGTCTTTGGCTTTCTTCTTGCCGTGTACTGCCTTCAATTCTTCAGGCGTGACAAAGCCGTCCTTGTCGGCGTCGGCGCCCGTAAATTTCTTTTCTGCATCGCCTTTTGTGATCATTGTTTTGAATTCGTCCAGGGCCAACTTTCCATCAGCATTTGTGTCGGCCTTTTTGAAAGCTTCAACCTTTGCTCCCTTTTTGCCGTCCTTTGCTTTGCCTTCTTTGGCGATTGCGGGAACTGTCAATGCTGCTGCGGTTATAAGACTTACTACTACCAGACCTAACTGTTTCATACTTCCGATCCTTTCTTTTTTTGGTTGGCACTACCACATTGTGCTTTGTTACTGTAATAAACGAAGAGAACGGTTGTTTATTGTGTGAGTCAGGCGTTTTTTATGGAAGAATGGATTTCCTCATGAAAATCTGTATTTTAACCAATTTCCTGTTGGTTTTGATGTTATGTGCCGCTTCAGTTGTGGCACAGGAGCAGAATCATATCTCGCTGGCGGAGATTCCGTCACCCATAATGTTTCGTGGCGATAAGACCACGGCTTATCGTGATCCGGCGGCCGTCTACCATGATGGGTGTTTTCGGCTTTACTTCACGCTTGTTACGATTGAGCCCGATGGGCAGGTGTTCTCATATACTGCATGGAGTCGGAGCCGGGATCTTTGCTCATGGACAACACCGAAAATATTCACTCCACGCGATCAGAATCTCAATTACGGAAGCCCAGGAAATGTTGTCCGGTTTGGTGATGAGTGGGTGCTGTGCCTGCAGACATATCCACGTCCAAAAGGTGAGAAATACGGTAATGCAACATCTCGCCTCTGGACGATGCGAAGCAGGGATCTTGAAAGCTGGAGTGAGCCTGAACTGCTTCGTGTCAAAGGACCTGATGTTCCATTTGAAAAGATTGGAAGAATGATTGATCCGTTTCTGCTGCAGGACGCGGCTGATCAGGATAAGTGGTGGTGTTTTTACAAGCAGAACGGGGTGAGCATGTCCTGGTCGCGTGATTTGAAAACGTGGACATATGCGGGGCGGACATCAGCCGGCGAGAATGCATGCGTTGTGCGTGATGGCGATGATTATGTCTTGTTTCACTCGCCCGAGAACGGCGTAGGTGTGAAACGTTCAAAAGATCTCAAGGAATGGCGTGATGAAGGTGTCCTGACTCTTGGACAAAATGACTGGTCGTGGGCACAGGGACGCTTGACGGGTGGGTTTGTCCTGGATTTGCGCAAGGATCCGCGAGTGGGTAGGGCGCTTATGTTTTTCCACGGTT